>OJBI01000001.1_pt1 | contig 299798 bp, 254 predicted proteins | sample 1590541 | NCBI WGS metagenome assembly OJBI01 (sample SAMN05416871, study PRJEB24817) | seawater metagenome | isolation source: Sea water | place: Canada:Atlantic | collected 2013-11 | reverse complement strand
AAGGGGATTCGAACCCCTGTTACCGCCGTGAAAGGGCGGTGTCCTAGGCCTCTAGACGATAGGGACACTAAAACGATAAAACAAACTTTTCAGTTTATTTTTGCAATCCGATAATTTAACAATTACCCAATCGCGTTTATCTTTTTATCTATCTTTTAGGGTTGCATAAGCAACACTAAATAATATGGTGGAGCTATGCGGGATCGAACCGCAGACCTCTTCGCTGCCAGCGAAGCGCTCTCCCAGCTGAGCTATAGCCCCACATAGAAATAAAATAAGTGGCCTAATACTTATCTTAATTCTCCTCCAAACAAGTAATCGAGTTACTCGTTGAAAGCGAGGCGCATTCTAAGCAGCGACCATGATACTGTCAACACTTATTTTAGATATTAATACATTTTTTTCAAAGTTCTTGCTTAACTGATTATTTAAAGACCAAGTTGACTATTTTTTGCCTTATCAACTGCTTATATTGCCAAATTTTACGTAAGCTCAGTTAAAAAAACAAAAATTACCAATGCTAGTTTATTCTTTGCAATAAACATCTTATGATTAAAAAGCGCTGTCACATCGCTACTAGGTAGAGAAACTGTGGCTTGTTGCTTTATTTAACGTATAATTAACGTTATGGTTAAAGCTCAATTGAAAAGAATAATAGTTATATGCAACTAAAAGAGCTCAATGTTGTTGCCATTGGTGGAGGTCACGGTTTAGGGCGTGTGCTTTCTACCCTTTCCTTTTTAGGAAACCAACTAACAGGTATTGTCACTACAACAGACAATGGCGGTTCTACGGGTCGTTTAAGAAAACGTAGCAGTTCTATTGCTTGGGGCGACTTACGCAACTGTCTGACACAATTAGTTGACGAACAATCAGTTGGTAGTCAACTATTCGACTTTCGTTTTGACGGCCAAGATGAACTTGGTGGTCACAACTTAGGTAACCTTATCTTATATGGCTTAGGCCAAATACATTCTAGACCGCTAGAGTCAATCAAATTAGTTCGTCGACTACTTGGTGTTAAAACCCCGGTTTTACCTATGTCAGAAACACCAACTGATTTAATGGCCTTTTATCCCGAAGGACGTTGTCGAGTTGGCGAGTTATCGGTTGATGAAATGCCTGTCATGCCAAAAAATTTAATGTTGGCGCCTTTAGTGAAAACATTGCCTAATTGCACTGATGCGATTTTAAATGCTGACCTTATTATTTTAGGCCCTGGTAGCTTCTTAACCAGTATTGTTCCACCATTACTGGTACGTGATATTAGCAACGCGCTTAAACAAACCAAAGCACACAGAGTCTTTATCGACAACATTGTTGCTGAAAACAGCCCAGCTAGCGATTTATCACTAGATGAAAAACTCGATTGGATTGAAGAGAATATTGGTTGTTTACCAATTGACAGTGCTATTTGTCACGATCACAGCATTACTTCAAATCGTATTGGCGTTTGTCACCATGAATTAAGTAGTGACACGACAGCGCATTATCATAGTCGAGATAAACTTATCGCGGCGTTAAATATGTGCATATCAAAGGCCCTTTCAACTGCCGATCCACAACATGCAAGTGCAGTAAATTCCAACTGAACATAAATAACGTAATAACATTAAAAAAGCCAACGAATAATCGTTGGCTTTTTAGTCATTATAGGGTGATTTATTAGAAGTTACTTCTGTCGTTCGTCTTCACTAATACGACTAGCAACCGCGCCCATTTGACCTTTATATTTGGCATCATCTCGCTTATTGTATGGTCTTAATGCACTCGATGACATAGTTTCAAAATTAAGCGCTGCAATTTTCATTTTTGGACGCAATGCTAGCGGAAGTTTACCACTGTTATAAAATTCTAAGACGATTTGCCCTGACCAGCCAGGATCAATTCGATGTGCTGTAACGTGCACCATAAGCCCTAAACGAGCAAGCGAAGAACGACCGTCCAACCAACCAACGATATCATCAGGCAAAGTCACCGACTCGTAAGTTACCGCTAACGCTAGTTCTCCTGGGTGCAAAAAAAATGCTTCACCGTCAGGAATATAAATTTCATCGCTCATTACTGAGTTCATGGCTTTTTGCATTTCATCTTTCGGGCCACTTAGGTCAATATATGGCGCGGTATGATCCTGAAAAACACGAAATTCGTTCCCTAAACGAATATCAACACTTACACCTGAAATCATGCTGCTATCGGGTGTTGGCGCTATTTTAATTCGCCCTTGGCTAATACTTTCTTCAATATCTTTGTCACACAATCTCATGATTATTCTTCTTAGATTTAGGATTTAAATTCTTTAAACGGCTGATGCGACCATTTAACTAGTAATTATGCAGTGATTCTTTTGCAGTGCTATACCTCAACCACATTCGCGGTTGTTGGGCTACGCATATCAAGTTGATAAAAGGTTTGCGCTGCAACGTTTCGTGCTATTTTACGATAGAGCTGAGCCAATTCGCCAGCGCTATCTTCATTTATTAAACAACTACCACTGTCAGCCTCTTCTCGAATGCGAATATCTAATGGTAACTGGCCTAATAATTTTGTTTTAGCAGTATTAGCGATACGTTCACCACCACCTTCGCCAAATAAATGAGCATGGTGGCCACAGTTATCACATTGGTGATAACTCATGTTTTCAATAATTCCCAAGACAGGCAGTTTAACTTGCTCGAACATCGCCATACCTTTTACTGCATCGACTAAGGCAATATCTTGTGGTGTGGTAATAACAAGCGCCCCTGCTACCGGCACTTGTTGAGCCAACGTTAATTGAATATCACCAGTACCTGGCGGCATATCTACAATTAAATAATCTAATTCAGGCCAGTCAGTTTCATTAAGCAACTGTGAAAATGCTCGACTTGCCATTGGCCCACGCCAAACGGTTGCGTTAGCATCATCAACTAAAAAACCTATCGACATTGCCGTTAAATTGTTGGATTCAAGTGGAGTGATCAGTTTACCGTCACTTGAGGTTGGCTTTTCTCCTTTTAAACCCAACATAGTTGGAATTGAAGGGCCATAAATATCAGCGTCTAAAATACCAACATTACAACCTTCTGCTATTAAGCCATAGGCTAGATTCACCGCGGTAGTAGACTTCCCCACCCCGCCCTTACCTGACGAAATAGCAATAATATTTTTAACACCCTTAATAGCATGTTGTCTGACAGGCTCAATTTGGTATTGAATATCAAAATGAATAGGTAAGTTAATCAATGCCGTTAATTGTTCAGCAATTTCATTCAACTCTCCGTCACACGGAAATGGCAACTGTGCAGTAATTACTATTTCGTCTTTAATGGTACTCATGCTAATTGATTGACTTACTGATAAAAAGCCAGCCGGAAATGAGTCAGAACGATAAGCATCAAGAAAATTACTAATTGCCTGCTGAGTTTCGGCAGAAGGGTCATTTTTAGAAAACATATTTTTAGTAAACTTATTTTTTGATAAAAAACTTGAGAACATTTTTAAAACGCGTTTTATCTAACCTTTTATCACATAAAGGCGATAATTCTTAATGAAAAGTAATGACAAATTCTGTACCATTCACCGCATAATTACCACCAATAATATGTAAACTTTATATGTCTGTATCAAAGTCATCTGTATCATCAGCAGATAAACGTAAAATTTTAGTTACTTGTGCCCTTCCCTACGCCAACGGTTCAATTCATCTTGGTCATTTATTAGAGCATATTCAAACCGATATTTGGGTTCGTTTCCAACGTATGCGTGGTCATGAAACTTACTTTGTATGTGCAGATGATGCCCATGGCACACCTATCATGCTAAAAGCACAAGAACTTGGTGTTACGCCTGAAGAGATGATTGCCGGTGTTCGTGACGAACACATGGCTGACTTTGCCGATTTTCATATTAGCTTTGATAACTATCATTCAACACATAGTGACGAAAACAAAGCTTTTGCCGAAGAAATTTATAATCGCTTGCATGCTAAAGGTCATATAAAAACACGCACTATTTCGCAGTTATACGACCCAGAAAAAGGTATGTTTTTACCAGATCGCTTCGTAAAAGGTACATGTCCAAAATGTAAGAGCGAAGACCAAAACGGTGATAGCTGTGATAACTGTGGTGAAACGTACTCACCTACTGAAGTATTAAATCCGCGTTCAGTGGTTTCAGGTGCTACACCAGTTTTACGTGACTCAGAACACTATTTCTTCGACTTACCAGCTTTTGGCGAAATGCTACAAGAATGGACACGCAGTGGCTCACTACAAGAAGAAATGGCAAACAAGCTAGGTGAGTGGTTTGAGTCTGGTTTACAGCAATGGGATATCAGTCGTGATGCGCCATATTTTGGCTTTGAGATCCCAAATGCCCCAGGTAAGTATTTTTATGTTTGGTTAGACGCGCCTATTGGTTACATGGGTAGTTTTAAAAACCTTTGTGATAAAACAGGCATCGACTTTGATGCTTTCTGGAAATTAGATTCAGACGCTGAGCTTTACCACTTCATTGGTAAAGATATTATTTACTTCCACAGTTTATTTTGGCCAGCAATGCTAGAAGGCGCAGGCTATAGAAAACCAACATCTGTATATGCGCACGGTTTTGTGACCGTAAACGGCGCTAAAATGTCTAAATCTAAAGGGACTTTTATTAAAGGCCGTACTTATTTAGAGCATTTAAATCCAGAATATTTACGCTATTACTATGCAGCAAAATTAACCAGCCGCATTGATGACTTAGACTTAAACTTGGAAGACTTTGCCCAACGCGTTAATTCTGACTTAGTGGGTAAAGTAGTTAATATCGCTTCTCGTTGTGCTAGCTTTATTACCAAACGTTTCGACGGCATGTTGTCAACAAACATTGATGACCAAGCCTTAGCTGATGAAGTAATGGCTGCGGGTGATAGTATTGCTGCACATTATGAGTCTCGTGACTTTGGTCGTGGTATGCGTGAAATCATGGCGTTGGCTGATAAAGTAAACGAATACATCGCCGTGAAAGAACCTTGGCAGTTAGTGAAAGACGAAACTAAGCAGCAAGAAGTACAAGATATCTGTTCATTAGGTATCAACATGTTCCGTACCTTAATGATTTATTTAAAGCCTGTGCTTCCTGTTTTAGCCGACAGCACGGCAGCATTTTTAAATGATGAATTAATTTGGGAAGGTCATAAAACCTTATTAACAGATCATAAGATTAATAAGTTTAAAGCTCTACTTCAGCGTGTTGATATGGATAAAGTCAACGCTATGACCGATGCGTCTAAAGAAAACTTATCAAGCAAAGCTGAAGAAACTAAAGCGAAAAAAGCAGATAAGAAAAAATCTAAAAAGTCAGAGCCAAAGCAAGAACTTACTGGCAAGCCATTAGTTGATGACCCTATTTCAGAAGAAATTCAGTTTGATGACTTCGCAAAAGTTGATTTGCGTATTGTTAAAATTGTTAATGCTGAACACGTTGAAAAAGCCGATAAACTTCTAAAATTAACTTTATCTCTTGATAGCGAAGAAGGTGGTGAAACACGCCAAGTATTTGCAGGTATCAAGTCAGCTTACCAACCTGAAGATTTAATTGGTAAACATACCGTCATGGTTGCTAACTTAGCACCACGTAAGATGCGCTTTGGTATGTCAGAAGGCATGGTACTAGCGGCAGGACCAGGTGGCAAAGATCTTTGGATTTTAAACCCTGATGACGGCGCACAACCAGGCATGCGTGTTAAATAATTAACTGACATTTATCTAGCAATATAGGCAAACTTTTACGCAAGTTCAGGTTTGCTTTTTTATATGCAGGAATTAGATTGCGAGCAGATAAAAAATTAATAAATAATACGGACTTAAATACAATTAAAATCACAGTTTCGCTCTATTCAAAATAGGCCATTAGCAATCTTACATCTATATCTTTTATTCACTTTACTATAATGTACAAAATAATAACTCAAATAAGACATAACCTTAGCTGAAAATGAGTAAATTTAAACTTAATCAAGTTCCATTATCTGCGCGCATTATTGTTGCCATGACTATTGGCCTTATTATTGGAAGCCTTGGTTCACCACTTTTCTCAACCGTAAACCATTTAGCAAATGCCTTTGTAATGCTATTGCAAATGACAGCACTGCCTTATATTTCTTTATCTTTAATGGTGGGGATTGGTAGCTTATCTGCAAGCAAGGCGAAATCAGCTTTAAAAAGTAGTGTGGTATTAACCTTGCTACTTATCAGCGTAATGTTATGCTTTATTCTTATCGCACCTTTATCATTCCCAAACTGGCAAACAGCTGAATTTTACAGTGCCAATACCATTAAGGTTAGCCAAGAGTTCAATTTAATTACCCTATTTATTCCATCGAATCCTTTTAATGCTTTTGCAAATGCCATTATCCCTTCCGTGGTACTCTTTAGTGTTTTTATTGGGGTTGGTTTAATGCCAATAAAAAATAAACGGCAAACCTTAAGCGTGCTCAATAATTTACAGCAATCTGTTAGCAATATCAGTAACCTTGTGATGCGCTTTGCTCCCATTGGCGTATTTTGTATCGGTTGGCGAGCAGCTTCCACACTTGATGCTTCTCAGCTGGATGGTTTAATGATTTATGTCGCCAGTGCTTTAGTACTCGTTGCCCTACTTTCTTTCGTTGTATTCCCTGCAATTTTAGCCACGATTACCCCTTTTAGTTATCGCGAAGTTTTAAAAGCTTCCCGAGAAGCCATGATCACTGCATTTGCTACTGGCAGCTTTTTTGTCGTTATTCCTATTATTGTTGAAAAAACTAAGTACCTCATTGCAACGCAATACCCACAAACAGCCAATGCCGATAAAATATCAGACGTTATTGTGCCGATAAGTTTTAGCTTACCCGTAGGTGGTAAATTACTAGCATTACTGTTTGTACTATTTGCGGCGTGGTTTTCTGGTGCATACATTAGCTTTGAAGACTACCTGCAACTCATTGTCATTGGTATTCCACAATTATTTGGTACTAGCACTTTAGCAATGCAAAATTTATTGGAGTTATTCAATGTTTCGGGTGCAATGTTTGACTTCTTTATTGTCGCTGAGAACTTAGCCGTTGGTCGTTTATCAGCACTATTATCAGTGACTTTTGCTAGTTGTTTACCATTGCTCGTTGCCACCAGCATGGCAAAAGCTTTTCGTATTAAAAAAATTACGCTAATAAAGAATTTGGCTTTTATTCCGGTGCTGTCTGTTGTGGCATTTATTAGTCTCAAGTTTGCATTTAGTTCAATAAGTTACCAATACCAAGGTTATAGTAAATTTATCGAGCGTGATTTTTTAATGGAAAACGTCACCAGCAAATATTTAGATAAACCTGACGCATTCAGTACCACAGTTCAACCATTCACAGGTGTTCTTGAACGTATTAAACAACGCGGCTTTATTCGGGTTGGTTATTTTCGAGATGACCTACCTTATTCATTTCATAATAATGATGGCAAACTTGTTGGTTTCGATATTGAAATAATGAATCAATTAGCAATAGATTTAAATGTTGATATTGAGTTCGTAAAAATCTTTCATAATCAAGCAAAGCCATTGCTTGAGTCAGGCTATTTAGATATTACTTCTGGTGTTCCTGTTATTCCTGATAATATGGCTCAATTCACTTTAACAATGCCTTATAGCACTCAAAATATTGCGATTGTTGTAAAGGATAAACGACGAGCAGAATTTACTGATTGGGATACTATATTGCAACGTGAAGATTTAACGTTAGGGATCCCTGAGACCTTTTTCTATAAAAAAGCGGTTGCTCGCAACTTTACCAAAGGCAAAGCTTGGGAAATTTCAACACCAAGATTATTCTTCAAGAGCGAATTTGAACATATAGATGCAATGATATACGGCGCTGCAGCATCCTCAGCTTGGACATTACTTAACCCTGACTACACCGTAGTTGTGCCAAAACCTGAACTTGCGCCCTTGTTTATGGCATTTCCAATTAATAAAGACGATCATGCCTTTGAACTATTTATGCGAAATTGGATCTCAATGAAACAACAAAGCAAGACTATAGATAAACTCTTCAATTATTGGATTGAGGGTAATTCCAGCTTAGCAAATTAAACTCTGATGCTTCATCATAGAGCTACAGATAAGAATCGACTTAAAATGACTTTAAAAGCAATGACTAAAACAAAGAAATTATTTACCAAACGTAACACTAGCAGTTTGATAGCCGCATTAATATTTACCACTGGCTGTGCAAAAATTAATGATATATCCACTAACTTAGATCGCGATAACTTCAAACATTATTTTTCACCAACAAAAGTGAAAATTGTTGAAAGCGAAAAGGACTTCTCTGGCAAGTTTAAATTTGTCGGCTTGGTTGAAGGTGAATCGTGTCAGGAAAAAGCACATCATGCTGCCCCAAGTGAAATTGATGCTCGCACAGAAGCAAGACGTAACGCCTATGAGTTAGAGGCAAACGCCATAATTTTTAGTCAATGTGTGATGATAGAGTCAGATCAGGCAGCAAAATACTGTGTTGCTTCAACAGTTTGTTATGGACGCGCTTACCAGGTTGAACAAACAAGCAATGACTAATAACGTTAACTTTGATGTTATTGGCACTATAGATTCCCCATACAAAGAAAAGTTTGCGATACCACGTCAACCCGGTATTGTTAGTGCCGCGCAAGGAAAAGTGATATTAAACGGTAGTGCAAATAGTATGGATGCTGTGCGAGGTTTAGAGCAGTTTAGCCATATCTGGCTGCTTTTCGTTTTTCATGGCACACAAGACTTAGGCTGGAAACCTCTCGTGCGACCACCACGTTTAGGCGGTAACAAAAAGCTTGGTGTTTTTGCAACTCGCTCCACATTTCGGCCTAACCCTATTGGTATGTCAGTGGTTAAGCTCGATAAAATTGAACAACAAGGCACGCAGGTTATCCTTCATATTAATGAATTAGATTTACTCGATGGCACGCCTATAGTCGATATTAAACCTTATGTTCCTTACGCTGATATTATTGATCATGCACAAGGTGGTTATGCACATCAACCACCAGAAACTAACATTAGTGTCGAGTTTTCAGATGATGCAAAAACGATTTTAGCTAAAGTAGTTTCAGAGTATCCGACATTACAAAGCCTTGTTGAACAAGTGTTAAAACAAGACCCTCGCCCTGCCTATAAACAAAAAAGCATTGACGAGAGAGTCTACGGGATGACGTTATATGATTTTAATATTCAATGGCAGATGGTGGGTGCTTCAACACTGCGGGTAATATCCATCAACATAACCAAAAATAAATCATAAATATAAACATGTTGTCCGATTTTCGCGACTTTTCCAGTATCGCATATGTAATAGTGACACAGACTTTAAATCAACTCATTAAGGAAAAGTATTGAAAGGCTCAAATTCACATAATTACCAAGCAAGCATAGAATTACTTTTACTAGCATCTATTTGGGGTGCATCTTTTATGTTTATGCGGGTTGGTAGCCCCGAATTTGGCCCAGTTCTTTTTACAGCAATTAGAACAGCTATTGCCGCTATTTTTTTATTTAGCTGCTTAGTACTTTATAAACAAACGAATGCACTTAATGGTCGATGGCGACAAATATTTATTGTTGGAGCATTAAACACCGCAATACCATTTGTTTTATTTGGTTACGCAACTCTAACGCTTACTGCGGGCACCACATCGGTACTTAACGCCACAACTCCAATGTTCGGAGCTTTAGTGGCATATTTTTGGTTAAAAGATAAATTAACTTTCAGTGCAACAATTGGTTTATTGATTGGTTTTTTCGGGGTTTATTTATTAGTCTCTGAAAACCTGCACTTCACGAGTACCGAAACTCAAGGCAATAATGCTTTATTACCAACCTTAGCGGCAATGTTAGCAGCGCTTTGTTATGGTATTTCAGCGAATTATACTAAAAAGCATTTTACTGGCATAAAACCTTTGGCATTAGCGGCCGGCAGCCAAATTTCAGCGACGTTAATGTTATTACCTGTCAGTTTGTTTTTTATCCCCGAAAATGTCCCAAGCAATAATGCCATTTGGTCAGCATTGCTTATCGGTATTATCTGTACAGGCATTGCCTACATTTTATTTTTTCGCCTTATTGCACAGCTTGGTCCTGCAAAAGCAATTTCTGTCACTTATTTAATTCCGGCCTTTGGTATTTTATGGGGAGCATTATTTCTTGGAGAAACCATTAGCTTAACTATGTTGATTGGCGGTATAGTCATTTTACTTGGTGTCGCTCTCACCACTGGCGTCATTAAAAGAAAATAATACTTATTTCGCGAAGTACTGCATCCAATTATCGCAGTATATAAAATAAATAAGCTAAAACAAGAAAAGGCTGTTATTACAGCCTTTTCTTGTTATCAGTCGCAAGATAAAAATATTATTGTTGCTTAACAACTTGTCCTGACTTCATAACAAAATCAACATCAAGTAGTTCATTAATATCATTTAGCGGACTTGCATCTGTGGCAATAATATCAGCAATTTTACCAACCTCTAAAGTGCCTAATGTTTTGCTTTTTCCTATTAAGTCAGCACCATGAATAGTCGCCGAAATAAGAATGTCTTGTGGTGTCATACCTGCTTCAAACATCAATTGCGCTTCCCTAGCATTAGTACCATGCTTTGAAACACCGCTGTCAGTACCATAGGCTATTTTAACGCCCGATTTATAGGAGCGTTTAAAATTTTCAATCATGTCACCGCCAACCCGAATTGCCTTGGCTTTAATTTCAGGTGACATAAAATTGGTGGTTTTGGCTAAATTCACCACAGTATCACCTGCCATTAAGGTAGGTACTAAATAAGCACCACCTTTTTTAAACAGTTTAATACTTTCTTTATTGGCATAACTGCCGTGTTCAATACTATCAACGCCAGCTCGTAATGCCGCATTGATACCGGCGGCGGCATGAGCATGGCTCGCTACTTTTCGCCCTAATGCATGCGCAGTATCAACCACCTCTTTTATTTCATCATCTGCCATTTGTTGGCCGGTGCCAGTATCAGTGTCTGACAAAACACCACCTGTTGAAGTTATTTTAATGACATCTGCACCATATTTAATGGCATGACGTGTCGCTCGGCGACAATCATAAGGGCCATCACATACGGTTTCAGCTGTATTCATTTTCATTAAATCAGGTGCCATACCATCAACATCACCATGACCGCCAGTTACAGCAACACTAGTTCCCGCAGCAATAATTCTTGGCCCAAGTACCCAGCCACGATTTATACCATCGCGTAAAGCAAACATTTGTTCTGCACTACTGCCTAAGTCTCGCACTGTGGTAAAACCTGCCATCAGGGTTTTCTTAGCAAAATAGGCACTTTTCATTAAGGTATCTGCGTCAGATAAGTTAACGGTTTCACTATCATTTTTAGGCCCCAGTTCACCTTGCAGATGTACATGCATATCCATTAGCCCGGGCATAACAAAACTTGATGATAAATCGATTAATTGCGCATCATCAGCAAAATCACTTGCGGCAGCAAAACCTGACTTAATTGCTGAGATTTTGCCATCAGTGATCACTAACGTTTGTTGTTTGAGTGGCGCTTTACCTGCAGTAACAAGTAATTCCCCAGCATGAATAACGGAAGTATCTGCCAGCGCAGATTGCGATAGTGCTGCACTTACCAATAGCGCAACCGATGTCATTGATGATTTTAAGGTATTCATTTGCCAAGCCTTATTGTTATTATTTAAGCAGAATAAAGACAATAACAGTATGACAAAAAAGGTTGCAAGAGAAATCGACAAATGGTGAATTTATTCAGCTCGACAACCGTGCAAACTAGTTTGAACGCTACTTAAATATTCCAACAATAAAAAACCGGCTTATAGCCGGCTTAATAAGTTATGTTGCTATACAACTTAATGGTGATGACCGCCAACACCATGAGCATGGCCATGTTCAACTTCTTCAGCAGTTGCTTCACGTACATCAACAACTTCTAGGTCGAAAGTTAATACTTTACCTGCTAAAGGCGGATTAATATCAACCGTAACCATAAATTTACCTGCTTTAATTACCGTTACTTGGCGTTGGCCAGCATCGGTTTGCACCGCTGCAGTCATGCCTTTTTTCCACTTAGCACTTGGTGTAGGTAGTCCTTGCAAGTGTTTTACAGGTACACGTTGAATAGCATCTTCTTGACGCTCACCGTAAGCATCTTCAGGTTGTAAAGTAACTGAAAATTTATCACCAGTTTCTTTACCCGCTAACGCGTTTTCAACACCAACTAACATGTTTTTATAGCCGTGTAGGTATGCAAGTGGGTCGCCAGAGTGTGAGCTTTCTATTTCAGCACCTGCTTCATCTTTTAAGGTATAGTGAAACTGAACTACAGTTTTATCGGTAATCTTCATTTATCTTCCATCAATGTTTTTATTCAGCTGCATTTTAAATAACAACTATATTTGCTCGGGAGTTTAACAAATTACCAATAACCACACCACTGCCATTTAATACTGGGTATCTAGGCCCAAAGTAATAAAATAACAACGCTGGCAATGATTAACGCCATACCAACATATTCAACTGTTGAGATTTTTTCTTTGAAGAAGCGGTAAGTAATAAATAACGTGATAAAAAACTCTACTTGCCCTAATGCTTTAACAAATGCTGCATTTTGTAAACTGGCGGCGGTAAACCAACCAATAGAGCCAATTACACTGGTAATACCGACAAATAAACACAAACGCCATTGAATGAACATTGTCAGTAATTGTTGCTTATCTTGAAAATAAATATAAATAAGTGACATTAATGATTGAACAGTGATCATAAACACTAAAGTAATAGCTGCACTTAACAGTAAATCAGTATTTAAGGCTAAACTTGATTGGCGGATCAGCAAAGTTGTGATCGCTAATCCTAAACCCGAAGCTAAGCCAAACCCTGCCCCGGGATTTTGAAAAACATCACGAAAAGTAAACTTAACTTTCGAAACAAGTAATACACCGACAACGCCAATAATCACTGAAATCCAGCCTAGAATAGACATACTGGCTGAGAATAATAACGCCCCAACCACAGCCACTTGAATGGCTTCGGTTTTTGCTAAACTCGTCGCTACAGCAAAGTTTCGGTACTTAAACGCGGCCACTAAACAGACAGTACCGATAATTTGCATAACACATGCAACAAGTGCATATTGCAAAAATTGAGAATTTAAATGGGGTAATGGCAATGCTCGGTAATCAAGCATCCACCATAAATATAACCACGCGAACGGCAAGGCATAGATATATCTAACACCTGTGGTTGCCATCGCATTTAAATGCGTTGTTAATTGCTTTTGCCCCGCGGTGCGAATAGCTTGCATCAATGCTGCGAGCAAGGTGAAGTAAATCCAAATGTCCAAAAAATCTCAAATATCCAGCCAGTTAAGAGCAATATTGTATGGTTTACGCATAGGAAAAACTATAATCGAATTGGTATATTCAATATCCAATCCTTATATTTTTGATATTTTTGCTGCCGATATTATTTTAACTAGCTCTGTCATTAGCGCCCTGCTACATTAGCCACTAACATTACAGCAAAATCATAATAGCTAAGGAAAATTCTTATGCGCCTATTATTACTACTTTTACTTTTGCCATTTATTAGCGTTTCGCAAGTGATCGGAAGCGACAACCATGGTTTTCAATTAAAAATTGAAAAAGAAGTAAACGTCGATAAAGCCACGGCCTATCAACAGTTCATTAATGTGAGCCAATGGTGGAATGCGGACCATACATGGTTTGGTAATTCTGAAGAACTTTCTATTGAACCTGTGGTTGGCGGCTGTTTTTGCGAAATTAACGGTGACAAGCAAGCGATGCACATGACTATTTCTTATGTTGAGCCAAATAACGAAATTAAGATGGTTGGCGGTTTGGGACCATTACAAATGATGGGACTAAATGGCGGTATGTCATGGAAGTTTGATGCGATTGATGACAAACGCACAAAAATTACCTTTCATTATCAAGTGTCTGGTTATGTTAATGGTGGCTTAACCAAACTAGCACCAATTGTTGATCAGGTGCAGCGTTTGCAATTAACTCGATTAGCCAATCTGCTTAATACTGGTAATGCTGACGGGACAGATACGGCACAATAACTGGTCGAACCTGTTGAGTTCTATTCCATAAAGAGGTAACTTAATTACACTTAATTTGCCTCAGCCTTTTTTATGAATAAACTACATCACATAGACGGATATATAGAAACCATTCTGCTCGCTGAATATCCTGATAAATTTCTATTACTCGACGGTTGTTGTCGCGCAGACATTAGCATTATTGAAAACTTTATCTGCAACGAACGTCAGCGTTCAATGTCTGAACTCGAATTAATTGTCGTCACTCATATGCACCCAGATCATGCTGGAGCAGCACAAGCACTTCGAAAAAAATACGGTTGTAAGATTGCCGCAGCTAATGTTGCGGGTCAATGGTACTCAGGCATAGACGGAAAACTTATGCACATTACCGACATGCTGCTAACTTGGTGGGTGGCAGGTAAAATGAAAAAGCCAAAACAACTGATTTATTACCCCAGCACTTTAACACCAGATTATTACCTAACGGATTGTCAAAACTTGCCTGGTTTTCCCGACTGGCAGGCGCATTTCACTCAAGGCCATACCGACCGCGATTTATCATTACAACATTTACCAACAGAACAAATATATGTTGCAGATTTAATGGTGAAAGTAAGAGGAAAGTTTATTCCCCCTTACCCAGTTTTCTATCCAAATCGCTATGGTCAGTCTTTGGCAAAAGTTAAAGCACTTAATGCTAAGTCATTGTTATTAGCTCATGGCGCAAAAGTGCAACTTAGCGAACAAGAATGGCAACATCTAATAGCACTAGCGCCAACTAAACCAGTTACCCATTGGCGCTCAGTAAAAACTAAACTTAAACGAGCACTGTTCAACCGATAGCGCTAAATACCATTAGCAGAAGCTCCCTAGCTTTGGTAAATCCAAGCTAGGAATGATTTAGACTCAGTTACATTGGTAAATTGAATAATTTTTTTACCTAATTTATCAGTAACTGCTACAGCATTTTTATTAACGGAAACTGCACGAACCGGTGATACGATCGAATACGTCGTACCTTGATATGTATAAGACATAATAAAACTCTCTTTATGTGCCACTGCACGCAATTGCGCCTAGCGGCTTAAACAACAAAAGCTATATTATTGTGATGTAGAACTTCTATATTTCTTGTTATGCAAGTATGAAAATTAACAACGTTCGCGGGCAAACGGCCCGAAAATTCAGACAATAATTTAAGCTTAATAAATTAAGTGATGACTAACTGTGAAAGGGAAAGACAAAACATGATTATGTAAATAATCGGTTAAATAAACTAGATAGTGAATAAATAACCCGCGCACTATATTGTAATGTTCAGATAAAGTAAACACCTTTAATGTTAATAACTTTGGTTACACTTGGCTTTGTTGCTAATTATAAGCAATGAAATTGCGTATAGTTCAAGCTATACGCACTCAATAGTTACTCTTCTTTAACTTGATAGCGATAACGAGACTCTAATTCACTAACCCCTAAGCCACTTTGCTTTTTCACTTTAATTTGCACGCTAATACGTTCTTTTAGCGCATCAACATGACTAATAACACCAACCATTTTTCCGCTAGCATTTAGGTTATCCAAGGCATCAAGTGCGACTTCTAAGGTGTCGTTATCAAGCGTGCCAAAGCCTTCATCAAGAAATAATGAATCAATGCTGGTTTTTGCACTGACTAAATCAGACAGCGCTAACGCTAGTGCTAAGCTAACCAGAAAACTCTCACCACCAGACAAGGTTTTTGTGTCACGCACACTATCAGCCTGCCAAGTATCAAGCACCTCTAACGCTAAGTTGTCACTTTGCTGACGTTGTAATTGATAACGGCCATGTAGTCGATTCAATTGTTGATTAGCTAAGAACACTAAGTGAGATAACGTCAGCCCTTGGGCAAATTTTCTAAACTTCGCACCGTCAGCAGCGCCAATTAAACCATTAAGATGTGATAAATCATCTAATGCTTCACGCTTATCTTTAATCTCCGCCAACAAATGTTGCTGCTGTTGTTGATGCTTTTCATTTTGTTTAAGTTGTTGGGTTAATTGCCCTTGGCGCAATTGTAGCTCTTTAAGTGCTTGCTGACATTTATCTGCTTTCTCTTCAAACGCTGCGAGCTCAATATTAGCCAGGTTTTCTTTACCTGAGAAAATAATCGAGTGAAGCTCACTATCTTCATCAGGAGACTGGTCATCAACTTGCTTTGTAATTTGCTCGTCTATTTTCTCTTCGAAAGTTGTTTTTAGGTGCTGTTGTATGTCTTGCTTTTCCTGCTCAAGTTGTGCAAATTGCTGCGTCGCCTGTTTTAATTGACCATTAGCCTGTTGAATTTGTTGCTCAAGGCTAGCTTGCAACTGTTGTAAACTTTGCTTTTGTTCAGGGCTTAAAAGTGCCGCTAAAAAACTCGCTTGATCATCGAAAATACTGGCCGAAAGCTTAGCCAGCCATTGTTGATTTGCTAGTTCTTGTTGTGGTTGTAACTGCATTCTAGCTTCATTATTGCCGGTGATTTGACCATGAATATTCTGCAATTGCTGTTGTTGATCGTTATGAGTCAATTGCAATTGTGCTATTTGTTGTTCAAATTGCTGCTGCTGCTGCTTTAATTGCTCTCTAACTTTTTGTGCATCTTGCTCAGCAAATAATGCTTGTCGCTGCTGTTTAATATCATCCAATTGCTGCTGACATTGCGTCAACTCTGCAAATAGAGTACTGACATGCAATTGTAATTGTTGGCTCTGACTATTTGCGACCGCTAGTTGCTGCTGTGTTTGTTGCAGTGCCTCTTTATCATTACTAAGTGCCTGTATAGCTTGTTGGTATTGGGCAATATCTTGCTCTAATTTTTGCAACCAATGTTCGGTTTCAGCCTCTGCGTGCTCTACATTTATCTCAACTGTGCTTTCAGTTGTGGCTAATAACGAAAATAAAGCAAAGTTTTCGGGTAAATTAATATTGGCAGTACTGATCTCGGTAGAAAACATTCGCACTTGCTCAACAAGATAACTCTGCTTTTCAGTAATTGTTGTTTGTAATTGAGCTAGCTCAAGATTTAGCTGTGTAAACTGCACCGTTTGCGTTTGTATTTTTCCCTCTAAATTCAACACCACCTTTTCTTGGTTTGAAAGCAATTGCCCCTGTTGTTGATACGCTTGTTTTAAGATTTGAATTTGCTGGTTGAGATCAGTTAATTGCTGAAATTGTTGTTGATGGCATAATAGTACCTGCTCAATTTGCGCATACTCTGCTAGCTCACAACTTAATTGCAATAACGGTTGTTGTTGCTGCCACATTACTTGCAGTTGAGCTTGTTCTTGAATTTTCGCCTGCTTTGCTTCACTTTGAAAACTGATTTTATTTTCAAGCGCTTTGTGTTGCACTCTTAACTCTGAGCCCTGCTTTTCAATATCGGCAAAAAATTGCTTTAATTGTGCTAAACGTAATTGTTGCTCGCTATTGTTGCTGCCAGCATTCGCTGACTCTGCACTTAACGCCTGATAGGTATCAATGGCGGGGTGTTGCTTAGAGCCACATAATGGACATGGCTGCTCAGGTAATAACTTAGTACGATGCTCACTTAACGACAGTATTAGCTTCTCTTGCTCAACAATAAGCTCAACATCTGCAATTTCCACTTTCAGCTGTTTATATTGCTCCCTCAACGGCGTAATTTGCGCCATGAGTGCAGCCGACTGCTGTTGATCTTCTTGTACACTTCTTTCAATATCAACAAGTTCAGTGACTAAAGCTTGAAAGCGCTGAGCACTATGTTTAATTTGTGCATGCTCAGCTATATTTGACTGCATATTATGCAACTGTTGTGTTAATGCTTGTTCACTTTCACAACCTTGTTGTTTAAGTAAACTCATTATTTCGGCTTCTTTTACACTAAGCATTTGTTGCTGTTGCTGCAGTGAACTTTGCTCTTGCTGTAATTGCGCTTGTGCTTGCGTTAATGACTCTGAACCGGCCGATTGCTTCGTAAGTAATTGCCTTTGTTGTGCGCTTTGCTCAATAATGGTTTTCTTTTCAGTCAGCAATTGCTGACTAATGTTACGCCATAGTGCTATTTTTTCTGGCAGTGGCGCTAAGTTCGCATGTTGTTCAATAAATGTTTGTGCATCAGCTAAAGATTTTTTTTGTTGTTGTTCGGTATGATTTAATGTCGCTAATTGCTGCTGATCAACGCTAAGTTCTTTTTCGCTCGCTTGATGCTTTTGCTGCGCCTGCTGCTTGTGCTCTGCTAATTGACTAATTTTGTGATCGAGCGGTAATACCTGCTCAACAATGAGCTGCTCAGTAATCTGCTGTTGCACTAAAAAGTTTTTTTGCGCCGTTAATGATGCCTCTAGTGCCTGTTTTTCGTTATCAAATAATTGCTGACGTTGCTTTAACTCTGCATCAAGCACACCTTGTTGCTGGCTTAGTTGCGATAATTGCTCTGTTAGTTGCGTGAGTTGTTGATAATCAACACGCAACTGCTCTGCGGGCTCGGCACGTGTTAAGGCTTCAAGCTGCTCTTGCTGTGCAAACTGTTGCTCTTTAGCATCAGTTAAATGCGAACTTGCTTGCTGTTGCTGTTGCTTGACCGATTGCTCATTTACTAAACAAGCTTTAACTTGGTGCCAAAAAATAAGATGTTGATCTAATGTTTTTTGTTGGTGGTCATTCCTAGAAATGTCGCTCTCAATACTTTGCTGCTGATCTTTCGAAAGCAGCTGCATACCATCACGTAAGCCCTCTAGTTGTTTTAAATCACGACTTGCTTCTTTGTGTTGTTCAAAAACCGTTTTTGAAATATCACCATAAATTTCACTACCAGTTAGCTCTTCTAACAAGTCAGCACGGTCATTAGCAGGTGCATTTAAAAAGGCAGCAAACTCCCCTTGCGACAGCATCATAGATTTTCTAAAACGTGCAAAGTCCAAACCGGTTAAACGAGCAATTTCACTGCGTATATCTGAAACCTTACTGGCAATAACATCAGCCTCACCGGCCTCTAAATCGGTAATTTTAGCCAGCTCTGCTGTCGGTTTTTGTAAATTACCTTCAATACTGTTTTTTGCTCGGCGCTGACTCCAAAAAGCACGATACGCTTGCCCTTTAACTTCAAACTCAACTTCAGCTAAACAATTTGCCGTATGGCGTGTCATTAATTGGTTTTGTTTATCTGTGATCGTTAGTCGTGGAGTTTGATGGTAAAGCGCCAAGCACATGGCATCGAGAATAGTGGTTTTACCGGCTCCTGTGGGGCCAACAATGGCAAAAAGTGCACTGGTGTCAAATGGCGCTTGGGTAAAGTCAATTTTCCAGTGACCTTTAAGCGAATTAATATTTTCAAAGCGTAGCGATAATATTTTCATTGTTCTTGCTCCACTTTCGTTGAGCTTGATAGTTCTTGAGAACCGGACGACAATCCAGGTTCAGACGCTAACTGAGTTTGCTCAGCAATGTTTGAGTACAAGATATTTAACCGTGACTTTCTTACTAATTGTTCTTCTGATTGCCAATCTTCGAGCGCTATACGGGCATCAAATACTTCCTGCACACTCAGTTCACTTAAGGTGATTTTCTTTTCATTATTAGGCATTTTTGCTCGTGCTTTTTTGCTGCGCCGAACCAATAACACGTCAACAGGTAGCTCTTTAATTACTTGCTCGATACGCGCAGTTAAATCTTGCAAGTACTCTGCACTTTCAATTTCAATATCGAGCCAAATTTTTTCTTCTGTTTTGTTATTTAGCTGCCTTTGTTCGTTAACAACATCGGCAATGTCATTCGATAAGTTTTCCAAATTTGTTTTCACCATAGCCAATGGTTGAAAGCATGGCACATCACATAGTTCAACATTGACAAGTTCACCCTGCGAAACTTCAGCGATTACAATGTTTTTTTGCCATTTTACTTCATCAAAACTCAATGCAATGGGTGAACCGCTATAGCGAATATGTTCACTCTTTGTCACCTTTTGTGGGCGATGAATATGCCCCAACGCAATATAATCAGCAGCCGGAAATTCACTTGCTGGAAAAGCTTCTAATGTACCTATGTAGATATCGCGTACTGACTCTGAGGTTGATGCGCCAATTGTCGTTAAATGCCCTGTGGCAACGATAGGCAAGCGTGACTCTTCACTTCCCTGCTGCTGAGCTAAGTTCTGCGCATGGTCGAATAAATTTTTGTAATGTGTAGAAATAGCCTGCTGTAGTGATTGCTGTTTCTCTTGTGCTGATTGTCCCGCATAGCTTTTAACTATGTCGCGCGGACGAATAAATGGAATAGCGCAAATAACGGCTTGTTGCTCTGTTTTTAAACTATTAAGCACAAACACTTGCTCGGCAATATTATCGCTAGCAGCCGAAATCACCCGTGTTGAAAGCTGTTTTACTAATTGCTTTGACTCTGAAAGCATGGCCACCGAATCATGATTGCCAGCTAACACCACCAATTGACAATTAGCTTTATGCAATTTAGCGATAAAATCGTAATACATTTCTCGGGCATAACTTGGCGGTGTACCGGTATCGAAAATATCACCAGCAACTATTATGGCGTCAATCTCATGCTGCTTTGATAGTTCAATCAACCAATCTAGAAACTGCTGATGTTCATTTGCACGACTTTTGCCGTAAAAATGTTGCCCTAAATGCCAGTCAGAAGTGTGAATAATTCGCATAGTTTTTCAGCGCGCCAAAGTCATGAAAGTCAAAGCAAATATTCTACCTAGTCTCTGCTAGGGTTACTACAGAACTTAACAGAAACATCAGCAAAAGTTATATGCGTTATACTGAAACTGGAAAAGATAAATTCTCATTGCGCAATTTTGCTCAAATATTCAAACATTCAGTAAAATTCTCGCAAAAATTTAAAAGGCTATGTTTATGGAAAATCAGATTGTTTGGGTTGATATTCCCGTCATCAATTTATCACGCGCGATAGAGTTTTATAGCGCAATACTTAAAGGTGAAGTGAAATTAGAGGAGTTTGACAACTTTACATTTGGTTTATTACCCCATGCAGAAACCAATGTTTCGGGCTGCTTGGTACCTTCACCACCCGAACAAATTTTCACTTCTGGTCCACTGATTTACTTTAATGTAAATGGTCGACTTGATGATGCAGTTAAACAATCAGAAATGCATGGCGGACGAATTATTGAAGAAAAGCTTTCAATGGGAGGTCATGGCTTTCGCGTGATTATTCATGATTCAGAAGGCAACCGTATTGCACTGCATAGTAATACGGCTTAAAAACAACTTGCACTTACGGCATAGAAATAGCTAACACTTTATACCGACACTACAACCCCCCTCTAGCTCTTATTGCCTTTTTCGATTAGTATTTCCATGTTTTTCTTCGCTTTACTGTAGCCAGCTGCAATTGCTTTTTTATACCAATATATAGCTAGATGATAATCTTTTTGAACATGCTGTTTAGCCCATAAATGTTCCGCATGACGCCCTAATGAATGCATTGCACTTCCGTCACCTTCAACTGCGGCCTCATTCAATAGCTGAATACCCTTATTAGATTTATTGCTTCTCCGGAGTAAAAGTAGCCCATATAAACGTTTAGCTTGAGTAGAACCTTGCAATACTACTTTTAAATACCATGATTCAGCTTTGCTAAAATAATTCTTTTTGTCACTAAGTTTTGATGCTCTGGAAAACCTTAATGCATAATTATTTGCAAGCATCAGTTGCGCATCAACGTTTCCACGTTGTGCAGATCGCGAAATTAACTTCTTGGCCTTATCAAAGTCTTTACCTCCAACTAATGTTCCAGTCTGATATAAAGCGCCAAGCATAAACTCAGCATCAATATATTGAGAACTTGCTGCCATCTCTAAATAATAAAGAGACTCCTTGCTCCTACTCTTTAATAGCTGTTGATTTTGAAAAAACAGCATAAATAATTTATATTGCGCGCTTACTGAGCCTGTATTTGATTGTAATTTTAACGATTCATATTGACTGAACAACTCCCCTTTAGGCAAAGGGCTCTTTATTTCGTCAGAATAACTGAGTTTTATCAATAGAGTGTTTATAATTAGAATTAAAGTTAAAAGGCGCATGTCTAATGAACTATTCTTTGTATTTCAGTTTGATTTTATCAAAGCCCGCATCCAAATAGAACCACCAATAAAGAAGCGCGATACCAGACGTAAAAGCTGAAAGCTGAGCGACTTCGACTTGCAATGAAAATATCAAATAAACAAGGCAAGGTGATACAGATATACACCAGCAGAAAAAGAAATGTAAATACAAAGAACTACTAATATTAGCTAACAACTTGGTTTCACTACTCACCAATGCTATTAAGAGACCTAAAGTTAAAAAAATAACGGCCATAGTTATAGATGATTGCATTACTGAATAAACTGACATAGCACATGTTAAAAGCAACAAAAGAAAACTTGGTCTTAATGCAAATGGTGAATTTATAAGTTTTTTATAACATTCAGTCACACTACTATTTTCCACATAAAAACTAACGATACTATTGTATAAATATTTTTACAAAACAACTATATAATAAAAAAAAGCCATTCAATTAAATCTTGAACAGCTCTTTCAATTTTTAGTTAAAGTAAAAGCAAGTTTTTACTTTCTTACATTAGTTGACACCACAAAATTACAATTGCGTTAACACACCTTCGTTAACTTTAAATTTGTATAAACGTACTTTTGACAAAAAGTTGTCGGCGTCATCATAGTAATTACGGGTCACGGTATCCATATTGTGGAATTCACTACCGGTATTGTGAAAGTTCACCAATACGTTTTCGGCATCAACTTCGACAATAGCAACACCGTGTTCCCACATGCGTGAAAATACCATATCGTCAGTAATATCATCTCGTTTAGTGGCCGTACGTACTAATGGGTCAAAGTAAAATGGCAAATCACTTAACGCTGCAGGTACATCACCCAGTTGAGAAAATATTTGATTCATACCATTTTCTAAGAATGAACCAAAAGTACCTGATGAAACCGATGATGTAGTGAAGTTAAACGACCTTTTTCCTGTAACAGCATTCGGCTTATGCTCAGTAACATAACTGCTATGAATATCACCACCTAAGCTGATAACGCCAAATTGACTCATAACATTATCGACAAAGTTTGATTTAAACTGTGGAACACCATCCCATTGATCTGCTTCTAGATAAAAGCGTTGTTTCAGAGGCGCTGGAATAGCATCTGAGTTTAATACTCCTTCAAGTAAGCCTAAACCACTATCTGCACGGCTCGCAGATAAATCAAAGATTAATGGCGAGAACGACACGGAGCTACCAAGCATTTTCCAGGTACTAGTTGATGTACCAAAAGTTTGCGCTAACCAATTGGTTTGCATATCATCAAACACTTTTTGTGCACTTGTACCTTGCAAATTGGCAACATGCTCACGATAGCCCGCATATATATCGTATGTGTCTTTAACCACTAAGTAACGACTGCCAATAAAACCAAATAGTGACGTTTTACCCAAGGTATAAAACGCTAAACCTTGTGCTACGCCAGCTTCAGGCAATGCTGGTAGCATTTGAATAGGATGCTCTGCCGGTAAGCTTGCTTTTGCGCCTGCTAAGACTTGGTTTAAATAACTTGTGGTTAAGTTACCTTGCACAGCAGCAACAGCACGTTGTTGTGCTTGCGCTAAAGCATCAGCTTGGCTCAGCTCTACACGTGCCATTAACTCTTGCATATAAAGGCCAGTAAAGACTTCTAAAAATGCCGCTTTATATGGTGCAAAAGGTGCATCATCGATATTCACATAAGGTGACATTTGGCTAACAATCGCATCAACTTGTGCTTGTACCATACCTGCACCTAATAAGAAGGCACTTAAGGTCGCTTGGTCCATTTCAACTTTCGCTGGGAATGCGTCTTCTGGCAAAATATGATCAGGGCGGTTAGTACGAAAATCTGTCATTGCTAAATGTAAATGTTGACCAAATTGAAAGTCACGATAAATGCGGGTATTTGGGAATAAGTGTTCTTCATTAATACCAATAGCACCCGCTGCTAGGCCTGCTTCTGTGTGAGGTTGTTCGTGGTCAATTGGCATAAATTCAAAATAAGCAATTTCAGAGTTCTTTTTACGCTCAGTTTGTTTTTCATCACCTGCCCCATCAAGGTATGTGGCTGTATCACCCCAACTATCATCTGAAAATTCATGATCATCCCAAATGGCAATCATAGGGAAGCGCTCATGAACACGTTGTAATAATTCATCAGTACGGTAAGTTTTATAAAGCTGGCGATAGTTGTCTAAACTATTGGCTGCTTGCGTTTTATTATCGCCTACTCCTATCGTTAACGCGCCTTCACTATCAATAAATTCGATACTACGTGCGCCACCTGCTGATTGGAATTGCGAATCGCCTGTTGTTTCATAAATATAATCACCTAGATGTACAACAAAATCTAAATCATCGTTATCCAGTAACGATAAGTAATTATTGAAGTAGCGACCAATGTAATCTTGACAAGAAACGTAAGCAAATTTCACTTTACTATCACTATCTGCTGCTGCAGCCGTTTTGGTACGACCGACACGACTTGAGTAGTTGTTACCGCCACTTTGATAAATAAAACGGTAATAATAGTGTTGCCCGGCATTAAGCTCGGTTACACGAATTTTTAAACAATTATCATACGAGGCTAAGGCATCAAATGTTTCTTCTACCACTAAATTGGCAAAGCCTTCGTCACTTGCAACTTGCAGCATTAACGAAGTATCGGCACCAGAGCCATTATCAACTCGGGTCCATAAAATAACTGAGTCAGCTTTCGGGTCGCCCGATACTACGGATTGCGGGAAATATTTGCTGCCATCTAAAATGCTCGGTTCAACTGGGCCTGGGTCGACAACTTCATCTTTCTTATCTGAGCTACCACAACCAACTAGGCTTGAGGTAACAACAGCACCAGCACTTACCGCAAGGGTTTTAATAAATTTACGACGGGTATAATTCATATTTAAATCCTTCTTACTCATTATTTAATTGTTGTTATAATTTGTTTATTTACCAGCATGTTAACTTCAATTTATGACAAGTTATCAGAGCCTTATTTCTTTTTGTTATTTTCTTGTTTCTACTTTATTTTTATTTCTCTTCACTACTCTGGATAACCAGTAATATTTTTAATATCTTGATAAATAGGTTTTAATTGTTGGTACATTTTTCGATATACCCGCTGATATAATTTGTTATACAGCTGCACATTCGATTGGTTGGGCAAGAATGACTGTTCAATGCGGGTCATAGCATCAACGGCTTGCTGATAATTTTCAAAATAACCACTACCGACTGCAGCATTAATAGCAGCCCCTAAGCCCGATGTTTCAAAGGTATGTGGCCGATGTGCAGGTAAATTAAATATATCTGCGGTCAGCTGCAACGCCGCATCAGATTGCGAACCACCACCTGAGACTATTAAGCGGGTTATTTTACATTTTTGTCGTTTCTCTAAACTTTCTTTTCCTTCACGCAGTGCATAAGCTAGCCCTTCGAGAATTGAGCGATAAATATGAGCACGGGTATGGACATCACCAAAACCAATAATCGCACCTTTTGCCTCCAAATTTTTCAAGCCTGGAGACCAATACGGCTGTAGCATTAAGCCCATTGAGCCTGGTGGCACTTCAGCGACAAGCTGGTCAAACAAACTTTCCGCGCTTACGCCTAATGTTTGCGCTTTTTCAATTTCATTTTGACCAAACTCCTGCTTAAACCAATTCACCATCCAAAAACCGCGATAGATCATCACTTCAGCATTAAAGTTATCAGGGATAGCTGATGGATAAGGCGGAATAAACGCCTGTGGCTCAACATATTTTGCATTATTGGTATTAATTGTCGCGGTAGTGCCATAACTTAAACTGGCCGTATCAGGACTTATACAACCAGAGCCAAGTACTTCACAAGCCTTGTCCGACGCTGAAGCAATGAGCTTAGTTCCGACTTTTAAACCTGTATGTGCGGCGGCTTGCTCAGTAATTGAGCCCATGACTTCACCGGGTTTAACTAAAGTTGGTAGCATCGAACGTTTTACTGGTAATGCCAACCACTTCCAATCTAAACGGCCGGCCCAGTTTTGTTTTTTATAATCAAATGGCAAATAGCCAACTATGCTGCCAATTGAGTCTTTAAATTGCCCAGTTAATTTATGGGTAAAAAAGCCAGAGAGTAAGAGAAACTTATCCGTATTTTGCCAAACTTTAGGTTCATTCTGCTGTAACCAGTTGGCCTGCGATTTGCGGCGAAAATAATCAATCACCTTACTTTGTCCAATAGCAGCGAAGGCTAATCGCCAATACCATGGCATGGCTTTATTTTGCTGACATAAACGTTGATCTAGCCATAAAATTGCCGGGCGCAGTGGTTTAGCATCTTTATCTAAATTAATAACTGTACCGCGTTGTGTGGTTACCGTAACGGCAGTTACTTTTTCTCGATAACCATTGCTAATAACGTCATCTTGCTGCCAAAGCTGTTGACAACACTTTCCCAGCATTTGCCAAAAGTAATCAGCTTCCTGCTCTGCCCAACCTGGATTAGTCGAAAAATAGGCCTCAAGTTCAATGCGACTTTTAGCAACTAAGTCGCCGTTAAGATTAAAAAGTAAGGCGCGAACACTTTGTGTACCGTTATCTATGGTCAAGATCAAATCATCTTGCGAGTTAGGTACTTTTTCCTGCGCCACTTTTTCAGCATTATTAATTTTTGTTTGCTTAGCACTTACGTCAGTCATAGTTAATTATTATTCTCTTGAAACTTTTCATCGCTTGCTTTGTTACCTATGCTTTCATCAACACTAGGTAAACTATAAGCTCGGTGCCAAATCGCCATATAGCGTGCTATTTCTTGCTGCCACTTGTTATCATTCCAAGATAAATACGGTGCACACAATTGTTTAATTTTCGGCAATAACTCTCGAGCACCTTCAGGTAATACATTACCTATTCGAGTTCGGCGCATAAGCAAATCATCTAAATGCATTACCTGTTCATACTTCGCAGACCAAATAAGTTCCGCCCACAAGTGTTTACTGTAACGTATTGGATTACAAAAGCTATTATCAACAGTTTTAATAAATACGGTATTAAGTTCACCATAACATGCGTTAATTTGTTGTTTAATATCTTCAGCTAACGGTATTACAAGGTGACTTATGGGAGCGGTTAAAATAGTTTGATTACATGCCGTAGCAAATTTACTTTCAAGCTGAGCTTTTAATGCTTGGTTATTTTTATTTTCACACTTAAGCAATTGCTGACAAACCAAACTTAGTACTTGCTCCGCAATAAGTCTAAAAGTTGTTAACTTACCGCCGGTAACAGAGATAACTGCTGATTGCTGTTCAATATGATGCTCGCGCTTTTCTTTTGATGGCTGTGCTGATGGCTCAGAGGTAATTACTGGCCTGACACCTGAAAAAGTGGAGATAACATCTGTTTCAGTTATTTTGGCATCTGGGAATTGCTGCGCTACCGCAGCTAACAAGTAATCGAATTCGCTTTGACTTATTTTGGCGTCTTTAGCCATATTTTGCTGATGTTCAACATCAGTAGTACCGACAATAGTAACGTTCTGCCATGGGTAAACTTGCACGGGACGCTTATCTTCTTTATGCCGAATAGAAATAACACTTGCCACTGGTAATCGCCAGCTAGGTAAAATCAAATGACTACCACGTAATGGCCGCATATGCATTGCTGATTTTTTGCCGTCATTTGCGTTGTTAAGGTCTTCACAACTTGCTTTCAACATTTTTGACCAAGCACCACAGGCATTTATCACAACTTTGGCATTAATGTTAACGGTTGGCTCTTCATCCTCGAACGCTACAGTCACTTTATTGCCGTGGGTATGCGAAGCTAATTCGACAACCTTAGCGTAATTAATTGCTTGTCCGCCTCGTTGTAAAGACTCTTGAATTAAACGTTGAACTAATCGCGCATCTTCAGTGAGGGCATCAAAAAACTGTGTACCGCCTAAAAGCTGCTTTTCATCAACTTGTGGTGCCAAGGCTAAATACGATGATTTTGACCAGAACTTATGTTGTTTAGTGCCAGCAATAAAATCGTAGCAGGATAATAACTGATTAAAAATCCAAGGCCCGGGAAACACTTTTTTATAATGGCTCATGACAAAGCTTTGTTTCGTCACTAACGGTTGGCCTTCTGCTAACAAGCGTTGACGTTCAATAACAGACTCACGAGTTAAGGCAATTTGCCCTTGTGCCATATAACGCAAGCCACCATGTACCATTTTTGATGAGCGACTTGAACTGCCCCATGCAAAGTCTTTTTGCTCAAGCAGTAATACTTTTAAGCCCATTTGGCTAGCAAGTTTCAGAATACCGGCACCGGTAATTCCGCCACCAATAATCACTAGATCCCAACAGTCAACATCAGTGATACTTGCGATACGTTGTTCTCGGCTTTGCGTGAAATTTTCAGACAAAGCAATGCCACTTGCGGTGTAATTCACCGAGCTTGTGTTATCACTACTTGTTTGCTGACTAATCTTCATTTTTATTTATCGCCGAAAAATTACAACTTCAGTAAATTACTCAAGTAAAGTGCCAGGGTTTAGTTGCTGGTTACTATCAAAATGTTCAACCAAATTTTCTAACACTTTCATCCCTAGCTCTCCTTTTTCAACGTGCAGGTATGGTGCATGATCTTTACCTACACCGTGCTGATGGCTAATAGTACCGGCATTGTTAACTATGGTATTGCTGGCCAAATGCTTTAAGGTTTGCCAACGTTTAAGGGTTTCTTGATAGCTGCTGCCATTACGGTAAACATAAGTGGTATATAAACTACAGCCTTGACTGTAAACATGTGAGAGGTGCGTGAAAACATGCACTTTCTCGTTGTCATCCTTTAGACCGTGGCGAATTTCATCTTCAACTTGCGCCATTAAGCTATCAACATTGCCCCAATCAGTGGCAGTTTCAAAAGTATCAACCACATAACCCTGCTGCCACAACGCATCACGAAGATATGGCGAACGAAAACGATTCGCCTGCCATTTTTTACCTAACATTTCGCCGGTATTTACACCCTTATACTTTTTAACCACCGCGGTTAATTGTTTCTTGCTGGCCGATATTTGTTGTTTACTGCCAGTTAAGCCAAAAGTCAGCATACACTTACCTTCACCGCAGCCACGTAAAGACAAATAACGCTCTAACCATTTAATTTGATTTTCATGTCCAGCCAGCTTCAATTGGGTTTGGGTTTCAATAGCATTACTTACCCTTAGCATTGATAATCCAATACGTTGCTGGACTGAGTCTTTACAAAACTGACTGGCTGATTGCCAGTTTGGGAAGAAAATAACAGAGAATCTTTCTGCCTCTGCCACTTTACTGACCCTAACTTTAACTTGCGTTAAAATACCAAAACGCCCTTCCGAGCCTAATAACAGCTCACGTAAATCAGGGCCCGCAGAAGATGCTGGAAAGGTAGGTACATCTAATGAACCCGCAAAAGTTTCAATATTACCGCCGGCAAATAGTTGCTCAATCCGGCCATAGCGTAGTGACTGCTGACCACTTGAGCGACTTGCTACCCAGCCGCCGATAGTTGATAGTTCAAAAGATTGCGGGAAATGCCCTAAAGTGTAGCCTCGAGCTAGCAATTGCGCTTCAACCATAGGCCCTGGAGTTCCAGCGCCAAAGGTAGCAATTTGGCTATTTTCATCGAGGTGCAGTAGCTGATTCATACGACTCATATCAACAGTCAATATTGGCCTTTGCGATTGCTTAGGATTAATATGTCCAGCAACGCTAGTGCCACCGCCATATGGAATGAGTTCAATATTATGATTTTTAGCGTAAGCTAGAATAGCTTTAACATCTTGACAGTTCTCCGGAAAACAAACCCCATCAGGAAAACAGCTAATTTCACCACTACGCATCGCTAAGTAGTCAGGTAATGATTGACCTTTGGCATGTCGAACTCGCTCTTCTGCATCGGTGCTAACCAGTGGGTGCTCCGGTAAACGAGAGCTAGGTACAGCTTTGATAACATTTGCTAAAGCACTATCTGCTAATTGTTGCCCTTTGCCAACAACCTGCGACAAAAATGCACCCGCTGATTGCGGTAAATCCATTGAAGTGCTTTCATCACCCCAGCCATTCCAACGTCTCATTTACGCCCCTGCAATTAATTCACTGTTAGTTCACTTTTAATTATGATAAAACGAAGCTAACAGGGACAAAATGTCCTAAAAAGACAGTCAGGGTGACAATTTAGGACAAAAAAAGGGTCAGGTTGGACCTCTATTGACCACAAAAAGCGTATGACAAACAATAAAACATTAATAAACAATTACATAAATAGTAGAACTGATAATCAAGCTGTAAATCTAGATGCAAATTTAGGTCAAGCATCAGTTCCAGCAGTAAACCAGTATCTACAACTTGCCACTGAACAAGCGCTCGATATAGTGCAGATATGTGATGAAATTGGTATAGAACAATCGACATTATTGGATAACAGCAACCACATCACAGGACTGAAATTCCAACAATTAATATCGACGTTAATTGCTCAATCTAGTGATGAGTTGTTTGGCTTGCATACCGCGAAATATGTGCAACCAGGTTCGTATAGTGTTTTAGGCTACATATTGATGAACTGCGAAAATTTGGGGCAAGCAATAACAAAAATTCAACCATTTGAAAAGTTGGTGGGAGATATGGGCACCACCACCTTCGCACAATTAGGTGAGCAAGTTAAAATTAGTTGGCATTGTCAATTTACCGATCCAAAAGTTAAACGACATATGGTTGATAACTGTTTAACGTCTTGGCTAACCTTTGCCCGTTACCTTGTTAGCCAAGACAGTAATCCTAGTGAACTATTACTAACTCGCAAGCAACCAACATTAAGCCAACAAAACGAATATCAAGAGGTATTCAAATGCCCAGTACATTATGGCCAACAAGAAAATGCGATAATTTTTGATCAAGCATTATTAACATTGCCATTAAATAAAGGTGATCAGCAGCTATTATCAACGCTAGAAAGCCATGCACAGAGTTTAATTTCCAACTTAGATAGTGAAAGTGACTTTGCTAGTCAATTAAGTACTGCAATAGCGCTGTCATTAAAAACAGGTTGTTTTCATCAACAAGAAATAGCTAAAAGTTTTGGTATTAGCGCTAAAACCATGCAACGCCGCTTAGCCGCTGTAGAATTAAACTTCCAAACGGTGCTTGACGAAACTCGATTAGAACTCGCTAAAAAACATCTCAGTGATAACTTATTAAACCTTAACCAAATAAGTGTTGAGTTAGGTTTCACAGAGCCTAGATCTTTCTATCGTTGGTTTAATAAACTTACTCAAAAAACACCAGGTGAATATAGAAAGTCACTTAAAAGCGGTGTTTAAGAAGTTATGGACAATAACGGCATGATAGCTATTTGCTGTCGTTGCATTAAGCTATACATAGCTAATTTTTGTAGATCAACTATTTATTTTTCAAATATTTAGCAGCCTAAAGCTCACTTTTAGATACTTTCAAAGTAAAACACGTCAATTTAAAGCCCGCCATTCTAAAAGACATCAAGACCAGACTTTAAGTAAAGCATACTTGACATAGTTAATTCCATAACTTACATTAAGTAATGTAAAGCAAACTTAACTTTTAGTAAAACATAGCAGACATTGGAGAAATAACTATGACTGACAATACGAAAAATAAGCCAACTAAATGGCAACAAGAACATAAGAAAAATACTGCAAAACTTGGGCTTTGGACCACTATTTGGGTATTAACTATGGCACTAACTAACTTTGGTCCAAGGTTCTTATGGGACAACAACCAAACCCTGACGATTATTGCTGTACTATTAAACTTCGCATTAGGCTTAAAAATGGTGTTAGTAAACATTCAGCATATTAAAGGTTTAGATGAAATGCAGCAGCGCATTCAATTAAATGCTATGGGTATTACACTTGGATTAAGCTTAATTGTTGGCTTAACTTATTCAAACTTAGATGTGGTCAACCTGATCAACTTCCATGCGGAAATTTCTCACTTAGTTATATTTATGGGCTTAACTTATTTAACTGCCACATATATTGGTACTAGGAATTACCAATGAAAAATAAACTGAAAGTACTGCGTGCAGAAAGAGATTGGACGCAAGCACAACTGGCCGCGGCCCTTGAAGTTTCTAGACAAACGATAAATGCCATTGAAAAAGGTAAGTTTGATCCAAGTTTACCGCTGGCCTTTAAAGCAGCAAGGTTATTTAAACTCAGCATTGAAGAAATTTTCCAAGATGAAGAGAATTAATACCGCAAAAACTCCTCATTCAACATTTAGCTGAGCTATTTTTCTCATTAATCTAGCTCAGCGTTTCCTTTATAACATTAAGGCTTCACTGCCACTTCAACGCTTAGCCCAATTGCTCGCAACAATTATTAAATTGCAATGGTACTAAGGTGCCAATTCAATCATTAACAAGTTGCGGTATTCTTTAATCATTAATTTTTAACAAACTTATACCCGATTATGTCACTAAGTTTGCAGTATTAAATGAAAAGGATCACAAGCAAATGGTAAACACTCAACCACTAGCGGGAAAAGTTGCCCTGATCACCGGCTCTACTAGTGGCATAGGGTTGGCGACAGCTCACGTTCTTGCTGAACAGGGCATAAATTTAGCACTTCACGGGTTGTTAAATGACAGTGACGGTGAAGTGCTAACAAAACAATTCTCAGATAAATATGATATCAACGTGTATTTTAGCAACGCTGATTTGCGAGATGCTAAGGCTATCGAATTACTCATCAATGATGCAACTTCAGCATTGGGCAATATAGACATATTGATTAATAATGCTGGTATTCAACACACTGAGCGTGCCGAAAAATTTCCCGTTGAAAAGTGGAGCGATATTATTGCCATTAATTTATCAGCAGCTTTTCATACCATTCAACAATCATTACCTGCAATGCAAAAAAACAATTGGGGCCGAATAATAAATATCGCCTCAGTGCATGGTTTAGTGGGCTCAGTAAATAAGTCAGCTTATTGTGCAGCCAAACACGGTATTGTTGGTCTAACTAAAGTTGTTGCCTTAGAAAATGCCGAACAGAATATTACCGTTAACGCGATATGCCCAGGTTGGGTTGATACACCACTAATAAAGCAGCAAATAGTTGATATTGCTGAACGCGAAGCGCTGAGTTTTGAGCAGGCACAATACAACCTTGTTACCGCTAAACAGCCATTACCTGAAATGATGAAACCACAACAAATTGGCGAGTTTATTTTATTTCTCTGTAGTGATAGTGCTCGTGCAATTACCGGTTCATCGCTACCAATGGATGGTGCATGGACCGCACAGTAAGCCACTAAACGGTATCCGTTCATCGCCAATATCTTGTTTTTTAAATGTAGAGCCGTTAGACATGTGCCCTACCTTTCCTATAAGTCATGCTACTTTTTGCATGACTTTTTTTTCGCGAAATTCTATTTTTAGCCATTTGAGGTAGTAGCACTAAGGTAGCACTTCTTTTTAACGAGTTCTTGATTACAGTTAATTTTGTTCAAATGATGAGCAACTTTTAAATTAACAATAATAAGAAGGTAAAAATGAAAAACTTACTAACGTCAAAACTTAGCAAAGTACTATGTGCACTAACATTGACTGTTGTACAAACAGCTGCCTATGCAGCCTGTATAGATAATGTCGTTTTAGTACATGGGAATGCAGGCTCCCCTTCTGATTGGGATAATACCTACGACAAATTAATCACCAATGGCTACCAAAGCAGTAATATTTATCGCCCCTCATGGGGCAGTTCATTCGCTAGTAATAACAATCATAGCGGCTCAGAAGAAACACCTGTTAAAAACGCCATTAGCAGTGCAATTGCAAACTCGTGTACTGGCAAAGTCGACATTATCGGCCACTCAATGGGTGTAACACTAGCAGCTCAACAAGTTATTAAACTTAATAAAAGTAGCAATGTTGACGCCTTTGTCGGTATTGCCGGTGCTTATCGCGGGTTATGGACGTGTGGTGCATACCCGTGGAATGTATTCACTCCAACCTGCGGCGTGAATGGCTTGTCGGTGTCGAGTCCTTTCTTAGACTGGCTAAGTGGTAAAACAATTGCCAATAGAGTGTATTCAATCAAAAGCTGGAGTGATCAAATAGTTTGCGGTAGTGGCGTGTGTACGGTAGGAGGAATTCATTCAAGTCAAATAAGTAATGAGGATGCGAGTTACACATATGTTTTGGGACATTTTGGTTTACAAACCTATACTGCGGATAAACAGTTTGATTTGATAAACTAATTGTTAGCAGATGTTAGCTATGCCAACTGCTTATGCTGGCATAGCGTTCTTAATTACTGTATTTAAGCGCGAATATAATCGGCTATTATTTGATAACTTTGCTGGCATTCTTCTGTTACTAAACTTTCAAGCAGCATATAAGCGTGGATCATGCCATCAAACTGATAATGTTCTACATCAACACCTAACTCTTTTAATGCTGTTACGTATGCTAAACCTTCATCTCGCAATGGATCACACCCCGCAGTTAACACTAAAGTTTTAGGTAAGTTGGTATGTAAATTATAAAGTGGTGATACTGAAATTCTTGACTCGTTATTGCTAAAGTAATTATCGAAATACCAAGATATACGCGCCTTTTCCAGCAAAAAACCATCGCCATTTTCATCTACTGACGGTAAACGCATAGTGTAATCTACACTAGGATAAATCAATATTTGCTTATCAATTTTAAGCGCCTGGTTGTGTGCGGAGCGCATAGCTAATGTACTACAAATGGCTCCACCAGCACTATCCCCTAAGGTATAAACTTGGCTCGAATAATTCAATCCATGCAATACGTCCTGATAATGTAATAAAGCATATTCGCAGTCATCAACACCTGCTGGGTAAGGGTGTTCTGGTGCTAGGCGGTAATCAACACAAATAACAATACAATGACCTTGCAAGGCAACTTTGCGGCTGATCGGGTCATACAAATCAATACTACCGCACATATGACCACCGCCATGAAAGTGCAGCACAACTGGCAGCTTTTCAGTCCTTGATGGGCTATATACTCGCACAGCTATTTCGTGGCTATTTCTCACAAATATGCGGTCTTCAATAAACTCAAGTACCGGCCCTGCTTCAAGAAATACTGATAATTTATTTAAATTACCTCTAACTAACTCCGGTGAATATTGCACGTTGTTTGCTTTCGCCTCTGCTGCGGCAACATTTACTTGTTCAAGAAAATCACTTAACTTTTCGCTGATTATTCCTCGCATGGTTCCATCCTTGTGTTAACACTTTTTTTGCCCGTTTCAGGTAGGAAAAAACTACCAATAAAAAAGCTTGAACTTAAAACAGTAATTAATATAAATGCTTGAAAATAGTTACCGTCATTACTATCCACCAAGGCTCCAAACCACCATAAAATAAAAGTAGAAACTAAATAACTTATCGAATAAAACAGACTAAATATCACAGTGACTCTCGAGCCAGTCATATTAGGAAGTTCATGGGGTATTGAAACCAAAGCGGTAATAGGAAAGAAAATAAAAAAGCCTAGTGTCATTGCCGAGATAATTTGCAGCATTGATGATTCACTAAATGATAACCCTGCAATCGTTAACGTGATAATCAAACCTGACCATCGAATGACAGGCAGTCGTGCTGAGATATTCTTACTATAAACAATACCCGCTAAGGTACCAATAATGCCAAAACCTATCACCCATTTGCTTTGGCTAATGCCAGCCTTCGGATAAAAGGTAAATAGGCAAATATAAAATGCGAGTAAACCCGAATAGGTTAACCCGTATGCCCAGTTGAATTTATCTTTTAAACCGTCAAAATATGAGTAACTTACGGGTTCAGCATTATCATGAGTATTTGTTTTTTCTTCAGGGCTAAACTCAACCAAAAGCCACACCACTGCAACAATAATACTCGCAACCGAAAATAGAATTAAACTATTCTGCCAACTTCCTGTAGCGCTATTAATTGTTGGCATAAACCACAATATAATTGCTGTACCAACATTAAAGGCAACGGCATTTAAACCATTAATTACCGGTCGTTCATGAGGTGCAAACCAGCGCATCACAATAGGGTTAAAATAAACAATCATAAATGCACCACCCAAACCCATTAGGAATCGGCTGATCAATAACAATTCATAATTAGCAGCATGCGGCGTAAAAATGCCGATAACAATTAAGACGCTGGATAAAAAGAAAGCGTATTTAACACCGAGCTTAACGGCTATCCAGGCTGCGATGAAAGTACCAACAATTTTAGCAATGGTAACCGCACCACTTATAAAACTAGCAGAAGCTAAACTCTCTATATTCAATGACGCCATTATCTGCGCCATGCTTGCTGCTCCGCCAACCCAGGCCATGGCAAACAATACGTAACTTATGAAAACGAGTACTTCTACCAAGTACTTATTATTTATTGTCATATTTTAATATCTAATCTTGGAAACATTCAGCAGATAGATTAACGTATGAAGATAGGCAAATAACTACTACCTTAGTTCACTACTGTGTTTTGCTACAAATGGTATGCTGTTATTTTAATTAACGAATTTAGTTACTTGCTAACTTAAATTGGCAACTTAAAGGACCTTCTTTGTTAGCTTGGCTCTCCCTTGATACATGGCTTATTTCATTTATTGCTATTGCTTATTTAGCAACGTTATTCATTGTGGCTTATTGGGGTGAAAGTCAGTCAATTACGCGCTGGAAAAGTAAACCTTGGATTTACAGTTTATCACTTGGCGTGAGTTGTACCTCTTGGGCTTTTTATGGCACCGTCGGGCAAGCTGCTACGACTGGAGCATGGTTAGCACCAATTTATATTGGCACAATACTGTGCCTAGTGTTGGCTTGGCCGATGCTATTGAAAATATTACAGATTGTTAAACAGCAAAACTTAACCTCTATTGCTGACTTTATTGCCTTTCGCTACGACCGTTCCCCAAAAATAGCTGCTACCGTTGCCCTGATTGCACTAATAGGTACCATTCCCTATATTGCCTTGCAACTTAGAGCCATTAGTACCAGCTTTGATTTACTTACAGGGACATACCAGTCGGGGATCAGTACCGCTTTTATCGTCACTATTGTGTTAATCATCTTCAGCATTCTATTTGGTACCCGACAAATTGCAGCCAGTAAACAAAATCAAGGTTTAGTGCTAGCAATTGCCTTTAGTTCAATTGTGAAACTAGTAGCACTAACAACCATTGGCATTTTTGCGACATTCTATATTTTTGACGGTTTTAATGACCTGCTTACCCAACAACAAAGCTTAGGAAAAAGTACCGATACCCTCACTGGTAGCAACTCAATATATCTGGCATTCGCACAGGCAACATTAGGGGCAATTACGGTTTTCATATTGCCACAACAATTTCATATGATGATGATAGAAAACCATCATCAACAAGAGTTAAAATCTGCTCGTTGGCTATACCCGGGTTATTTACTACTGATTAATATTTTTGTACTGCCTATTGCCATTGCTGGCCAATTAACTTTTCCTGGCGGTAGTGTTGACGCTGATACTTATGTACTTACTATCCCTCTTTTTTATCAACAAGCGTGGCTTGGTGTTTTGGTTTTTATTGGTGGTTTAGCGGCAGCAACCAGTATGGTAATAGTGGCAGCTATCGTGTTAAGCACCATAATTTCAACGGAAATATTAACGCCCATTATTTTGAAGCTTAAGTTATTTCAACAACAACCAAGCCAGCAATTATCCAACGTTTTTGTTAATTTAAGACGAGTTTCAATTGCTGCAATATTGCTACTGGCTTTCGCATTCGAACGAATATTAAATCAGCAAAATCATCTGGCTAGTATCGGTCTGTTGTCGTTTGTCTTATTAGCTCAAATTGCACCCGCGACAATCGGTGCATTGTACTGGCGAAAAGCCACCACAAAAGGTGCTTACATTGGGCTTGTTATCGGAAGTTTAGTTTGGCTCTATACTCTTTTACTGCCAGCAATCACCCCAACAATTATGCCTGATGCCACTTGGCTAGAAACAGGCCCGTTTGGACAACTTTGGCTAAAGCCCACCGCCCTGTTTGGCATAACCTCCTTTGATACGGTCAGCCATGGCGTTTTTCTTAGTCTGCTTTCTAACGTACTTTGCTATTGGCTCATCTCTGCTTTAAGCCATCGAAGTGTTGGTGAAAAATTACAAGCAGAGTTATTTGTCAATAAAAGCCAGCGTCAGTTTGAACGACAACTAAGTTTAGATGATTTGTATAATTTATTGCTGCGATTTATTGACCAAAACGCCGCTGATGATTTCCTTAGTTATGCTAAAAATAGTGCAAAGCACTCCACTAAAAAAGCAGAGCATAATAATCATGCTTTGGTTGAATACACCCGTATTCAACTGTCTGGAGTGTTGGGCTCGGCATCAACACGTATGGTAATGAAAGCAGCCTCAACTGCAGAAGAAGTACCACTTGAAGATGTAGTTAGCATTGTCGATGAAGCGAATCAAATGTTCCGGTTTAATCGAGAGTTGCTGCAGTCGGGAGTGGAAAATATTGAGCAAGGTATTTGTGTTATAGATGCAGATATGCGTGTTGTTGCTTGGAATCAACGTTACATTCAACTATTAAACTACCCTGAAGGCTTAGTTACCGCCGGTAAACCTATTGAAGAATTGATTCACTACAATATTGAACAAGGCGTTATTTTAGGAGATGAAGCGCACAGCATTGTTGCTCGACGACTCGACCATATGCGCAAAGGTAATAGACATCATTTTCAACGTTCAATGCCTAATGGCATTGTATTAGAGATACGTGGTCAACCTATGCCAGGTGGCGGATTTGTTAGTACATTCTCCGATATCACCGCACATATTGAAGCAGAAAAAGCCCTACAGCAAGCAAACGAAACGCTAGAAAAACGCGTGACATTGCGAACGGAAGAATTATCACAAGCAAAAGCCGAAGCCGAAGCGGCAAATAGTAGCAAAACGCGTTTTCTAGCTGCAGCAAGTCATGACTTAATGCAGCCGTTTAACGCTCTATCACTTTTTACATCCATGTTAAAAAAGAAAGTAAAAGATAACGAGTTAGCAGACTTGGCCAACCATATCGATGATTCACTAAATGTCGTAGAAGCCTTACTATCTGATTTAGTTGAAATATCAAGATTAGATGGTGCTTCGCAACAACTAGACAGCCAAGATTTTGCAATTAGCGAGATACTAACACCACTTAAAAATGAATTTACTGTATTAGCTGAGCAAGACAACATTTTATTTCGTTACGTGCAAAGCAGCTGCCATATTCATAGTGATAAACGCATGCTAAGACGGATTATTCAGAACTTTTTATCAAACGCCGTGCATTACTGTGACGATAAAATATATGAAAAGGCACATCAAAAAAATAAAATTTTATTGGGTGTTAGGCAGTTAGAAAATTATATTCGTATTCAAGTATGGGATAACGGCCCAGGCATAGCACCAAACCAACAACAACAGATATTTCAAGAGTTTGAACGTTTAGAAAAAAACCGAGAAGTGCCCGGTTTAGGACTTGGCTTAGCCATTTCAGAACGTATAGCTAAGTTGCTTGGCTTGCACATTTCATTGCAATCAATTGAAAATAAAGGCACTGTCTTTATGATTGATGTGCCACGAGTAAAGAACGCCACTGTCACTACAAACATTCAGCCAACAACACTCCCAATAAATGAACAGCAAGAAGTATTCTCACAATTATCTAAACCTATTTTAGTCATTGATAATGATCATTTGATGCTTACGGCTATTGCTTCGCAATTAGAAGATTGGGGCTGTGAGGTTATTACCGCAAAAGATCAACTTAACGTTGAAAGTCAGCTCAATAATATAGATGAAATGCCAGCGTTAATTATTGCTGATTACCACTTAGATAATGATGAAAACGGCGTTGATTTATTACTGACTATATTTAAAAAATATAACTGGAAAGTTCCAAGTGTAATTTGCTCTGCCGATCCTTCTGAACAAGTAAGGCAACACACGAGTGATGCAAACTTCTTATTTCTACGTAAGCCAGTTAAAGCCTTAGCGTTAAAGCGCACAATTAGGCAGCTGTTAAACTCAATTGAATAAAGTTGCCCTAGCTTTAATATTTTAAGCTACAACTGTTTGTTCTGGAGGCTGAATATTCTCTGCACTTGCCAACATCAACTCTTGATAAGCCAACCCAGCCAAAGTGCGATTATTAACGTCTAATTTTAACAGAATCGCCGATACATGCTTTTTGACTGTGGTTTCTTTAATGTCTAGGTCGTAAGCAATTTGTTTATTCAGCTGACCATCAGCAATTTGCGTTAAAACGATATACTGCTGCGGTGTTAATTGCGCTAACTGTTTAGCAAGCTTTTGATGTGCAATAACTTGCTGCTCATCTATATTTGCTTCAAGGTTTTCAGGTAACCAAATATCACCATCAAGCACTGTATCTATAGCTGAGCCTATGACCGTTAAATCAGCCGACTTAGGAATAAAAGCGGCGGCACCAAAGTTGATAGCTTTTTGCATCGTGTCACTATTGTCATCAGAAGACACCATAATCACGACTAAGTCAGGATAATGATTCTGTAGTTGCGTTAAGCCGGTAAAACCATTATTTCCAGGCATATGCAAATCAAGAAAAACAATTTCAAGCGACGGCATTTGCTCTATCATCGTCAGTAACTCTGAAAAGTTTTCTGCCTCGACAGTATTTGCATCATCAATGCATTCAACAATAGCTTGCTTTAGCGCAGTACGAAATAACGGATGGTCATCAGCAATGATAACTTTTGGTTCAAGTGCTACTGTATCGTTCATGACAAGCTCCAAAGCTTTTAATTAAAACAATTATGTGAAAAAGAGCTGACCTTAGCCAGCTCTATTACCAATATTCTCAAATCAATTTAGGTCTAGAATTGATAGCCTATGGTTAATGAAACCGTTCTTGGGTCACCGTAATAAGCAATTAAAGTATTATCACCACCCAACCCAGGGGCATAGCCACCACCATCAAGTGGGGCTACAAATTGATAACCGCCAACCATATACTCTTCATCAGCTAAATTTTTGATATGTAATCCTGCACTCCAATCGCCTTCAATGCTATACCAACTAACACTCAAATTGGCGATTCCATAACCGTCTTGTGTTAACAGACTGTCTTCTTCAAATAGCACATAATCATCGCGATAGTAGTAATTAGCATTGACAATAAAGTCACCAACTGATGAATCTATAGTGTAATTTGCCCCAATGTTAAACGTATACTTAGGCGTATTAGAAATAGTAAAGCGGTCAGATTTATCAAAAGACTCACCTGTTACAGGGTCAGTATCAATAACTTCCTTAAAGTCAGTATCAATGTAACCCAAACTTGCCGATAACATTAAGTTTTCAGTCGCTAAATAAGTAAATTCAGCCTCAATACCTGTTGCATCAGAGGTACCAATATTACCTAAACGTTGATTAAGATCGGCTGCTGTCTCTCCCGGTAATACCGAAATATACTGTCTATCTTTATGATCAAGTGAAAATAAAGTTACATTAGCGCGCAATTTATCTTCTAACCATTGGCTTTTAACACCAATTTCATAAGAATCAACATCTTCAGGTTTAACCGCTGGCTCAGCAGTTGAAGCTCGCGGATTAAATGTGCCAGACTTAAAGCCCTGCGCAAAACTGGCAAACAACATAACATCGCTATTCGCTTGATATTCAACACCAATGCGAGGGGTAAATTTAGACCAATCTGCTTTATCATCTAAAACGGTTGGCACTAAGTCGCCGTCAGGTCTTACATAGCCCTCAATCCAGCCAGTTTCTGGGTAAACAGTATCGAAAATTAAGCCATTATTAACTTTTGCTGTTTTCTCATCTTTCGTATATCGAGCGCCGGCAGTAACCGACCATTTTTCAGTGAAGTCATAACTTAATTGTGCATATGCCGCTTTACTCGTCGAGTTATTGCAACCACTTACTTCTCTTGTTAAGCCCGGTGTGCCAAAGGCACCTTGACCAAGAACTTCTAGTATTGCCTCGAATTGACCACAAGAATCACCATCATAGAAATATAAGCCAGAAACAAAAGTATAATTATCGCCAATATTATTTAATTGAATCTCATGTGTTGTTTGCTCATCATCATAAACTGCTGGTACATCAAAAATACGTAGAGCAGTATTATCAAAATCAATATTAGTTGGTGAGTAACTTTCTCTATCTGAGAACACGTATTTTAAGCTGGTTGTATCGTTAACATCCCAATTAGCAGTGAAACTCACACCTTCCACTTCAACTTTATTCCAAGTCGGTAAACTTGTGTAAGAATCATAGACACTGTCAGGTACTGGAGCATCCGTTAAAATACTCGGTAATAAGCGGTAGCCACCTTTTGAATTTGACTTATCTTCTGTTTTATCCCATTTCAACTTTAATGAAAGTGCGTCTGTTGGGTGATATTCAACCGATAATCGCGCAGAAACAACATCTTTATTATAGTTTTCTTTATCCTGGCCAGATAAATCAGATTGTAAGAATTCACCGTAGCCATCACGTTGTAAGTTGGCATAGCCAAAACCGACATAAAGTTTATCTTCAATAACTGGGTATTGGCCTGTTAGTTTGACATCACGCTGGTTATAACTTCCTAAAGTACCGTTTAAATTTAGTTCAGCATCACCAGACATTTCCTTGGTAACGTACTTAATAGCACCACCTATGGTATTTTTTCCGTAAAGTGTCCCTTGTGGCCCGCGCAAAACCTCCACTCGTTCAATATCGAGTAAGTCTAAAACCGCTCCTTGTGGACGCGCCATGTAAACATCGTCAATATAAATACCAACACCTGGCTCATAACCCCATAAAGGGTCTTGCTGACCAACACCACGGATAAATGCAGTAATTGTTGAGTTAGTTCCTCGGCTACGTTGTAAGGTAGTATTTGGGGAAAATTGCTGTATTTCAGTTAACACTTCAATACCTTTTTCATTAAGCTCGTCGGCACTGATTGACGTAACGGCTACTGGAACTTGTTGCAAGCTTTCAACCGTTTTACGTGCTGTAACTTCAATAACTTCTAATCCAGAATCTTTTTCTTCTGCGAAACTTACCGGACTAGATATAGCACTGGCAACAGCTAACGCGATACAGCTGAGCTTAATTGTATTTTTCATGTTATTCCCCACATTCTTCAATTATTATTTGGCTAACTTTTCAGTAGCGGACATTTTTATTGGTATGGGAAAACTCTATAGCAATTCATTTTAAAGATAATTTCTACTATAGTACCATGCCAGCCCAAAAACCTAGTAACTAAGTGATTTTAAAGGTTTATTATTTTTATTAAATGAGTTTATTAGTTGATTTGCCAAAAGTTTACGATACTTTTCGCCGCACTAATCGGTGCTGCGAGTAAAAAATCAGCTGTTTTTCCGCCACTAAGTTCTATGGCATTAACCGCCATACCATGACCAAGATCATCAAGTTCTATTAACTGCACGTAAGGCTGATTCGCTTTATCGAGCCATTGTGTTACTTGATAACCTTGGTGGCTCGTTTTTACAGGGCTAGCATTAGGTACAGAAATTTCACTCCAACTTGTCGCTAAACGCTGAGAGTTCAGGGCATTAACAATTTTATCCGCTTTACCTGTCCACACCGACAACTTAGGTAATGATTTACCTTTTTCAATGACATCTTTGATTTCTTTGGTGAGCACTTGTTCCGTTTGAGACGGACCTGCACGCATACAAGCAATGGCCTTGATAAGGTTATTTGCGCAAGGATAAGGAATACCAGCAACCACTGCGCCTGCGGTAAATAATTCAGGGTAATGAATAAGTAAACTACTAGCCATTGCGCCGCCCGCAGAAAGGCCAACAATATAAACATTCTCTATGCTATGTTTTTGTTTCAACATCGAAATCATGCTAACAATAGAAAGTGTTTCACCACTGTCTTTATTAGTATCTTGCTCCGAAAACCAGTTAAAACAGCCCTTGATATTGTTACCCTGACTTTGTTGAGGAATTAAGAGTGAAAAACCATGTGTTTTTGCTAAGCCAAGTAAGCCACTTTGTTCAGCTAAAACCTCGCCTGATTGCACACACCCATGCAATAGAACAGCAAGGTTTTTATTATTACTTTCACCGATAAAGTAGCTCGCAGTTAACTCACCAGGATTAACTTCAAGGTTTGTTAACTTAGTAAAGTTTGCCAATGTATTATGGCTAAATATTATTAAAGTAAAAGCTACGAGTAATGTAGTCTTAGAAAAATTAAGCATAGAAGTGACGTCACTATAGAATTAAATTTAAGAGGTTAATCTTGTCGAATACTCACAGGTAGGTGAATGCTACTTTAGTACCAGCAACAATATCATCTATTACAACATAATGTTATTTATCACTATTTAATATTTTTCACCTCTTTAGTAGCTTTAGAGAATTGGAAAATAGTTCGTTATAAAAGAAAGCGTTCGTAAGCTTATGATACTAAGATCGTACGCCAAACGACAAAAGTTATATCATTACTTCCGCAAGAGAAGCATAAAAGTTACGGTACATTAAATGAGGTAAGCATGCTGTCAGAATGGCAACAACATAAAGCACAATTACGGCAGTATATTACATCACAGCTCGATGACACAGATATCATTGATGATATTCTGCAAGATGTTTATATCAAAGCAAACAAGAATCTACAGCAACTAAAAGTGCGTGGCAGCATGAAAAGTTGGCTATATCGCATTACTCACAATTTGATCATGGATCATTATCGAACACGAAAAAATTTCGATGAACTCAATGACAACTTAGTAGCAGAGTCACTAAGCCCGATAGAAGAAAGCCATCAAACCTTAGCTAAATGCATTAAACCTTTGATTCAAGAATTACCAGAGCGATACCAACTACCATTAGAAATGGCTGAACTCGAAAATAAAAGTCAGCAAGAAATTGCTAATCGATTAGGCATTTCACTGTCAGGCACCAAAAGCCGAGTACAGCGAGGGCGAAAAAAGTTAAGAGAAATTATGCTCAGCCATTGCGACTTGGAAATAACGAAAGCAGGTGTTGCAGACTTTTCACCTAAAACGAGTTTAGGTAAAAAGTACTATAAGACTATCTGTAAGCCGTAAGTTTACGCTAAAAGTATTTAACCCAAGCCATAGTGGTGTTTCGTTTAAACTGGCCGAATTTTTTACAAGGCCAATACAATACCGCGACTAAAAAAGCAGAGAATAACCATACTTGCCAAACGTCACTGAAGGCAAAGTAATCTAGCTGTTGTGCACCATAACTAATATTGGGGCCGAAAAAGTAAATGGCGATAGCATAGCAAACCAACAATGCATATAAGTGCAAAATATAGAAAAACATCGGCGCAGAGCCAAGAACATTAATTCGATCTAACCAGGTTGATTTTGCGGTTTCAAGCCATGCTAGTGCTAACGCACCTATACCTAATGCGAATAGTAAAAAATTCAGTGAAGGCGGGTATTTAGTGTAATTTAAAAAGTCCATTATTGTCATTACTGTATTGGTTTGGACTTGCCAATCAAGTGTTTCACCATAAAGATTAAAGCCACGCAGTAACAATAGTAAGGCCAAAAATGAAGTACCGGCAATGAACAATATTTTTTTTCTTTTAAGCGAGTCAACCGCTTGTGAAAATAGAGGTCCAGCCACATAGCCAAGCATGATAACACCTACCCAAGCTAATACTGGGTAAGACACTTTCACTTTAACAATACCTTCCGTTACAAGATATCCTCGGTCATGCAAAATAGTCCACAAAGAGTAACCGAATTCATTAGCTGAAAATTGAATAGGCGACAATAAGTTATGGCCAAAAACAATCAATAGTCCAAGTGAGGCAAGCCACACTTTAGGTATATGAGCGACTAATGCCAGTGCTATCATACTCAGCCCTATTGCCCAAATAACCTGTAAGTACAGTGTGTTATAGGCTGCAAACCAAGAGAAGTTAATTAAGGTCATCTCAAGAATAATTAAAATCAATCCACGTTTAAGTAGAAATTCTTGCACATTTCGCTTTTTACCATTAGCCGGGTTAGCGTATAACCATGCCGACATACCGGTAAGAAAAACAAAAATAGGCGCACACAAATGTGCGGTCATGCGGGTAAAAAACAATTCAACATCTGTGCTTTCAATATCCATAGGATCAAGCACTTGTTTATGTAAATAAAATCGCTCGCGTACATGGTCAACCAGCATTAGTAATATCACCATGCCGCGCAATATATCAATAGAAGCTATTCTTGGTTTTGAAACAGTTGTATTCATAAATATGTAGCGCCCATAACGGGCGCTTTTTCTAGGTAATTAGAGTTAATTAAAATTGATAAGTTAAACTTGCCTGGTAACGCATTGGCTGGCCAGGCATAGTCCATAATGCTGAGTAAGAGTTTGCAAAATAAGCCTCATCAAATAAATTCTCAATACTCGCTTGGATGGTTAAGTGCTCACTTAACGTTAAGCTACTAAATAAATTAGTTATGGTATAACTTGGCAGCTCATAACTTGGGTCAGTAGTCTCACCAAGCCTGTCGCTAACATGTTGAATATGCGCGCCAATTTGCAGTTCTTTACCTGCTATTTCAGTATAGTGCTGCAGTGTTACATTTACAGTCTGCTCAGGTACATTGATCAGTTGACTACCAGCCGGAATTTCAACACCCCAATCAGGATTAACCATATCGTTTACAGTATGTGCATCAACATAAGCGTAGCTCAACACAAATTCAGTGTCTTCACTAAGCATTGCTATAACATCAAGCTCAATACCCGTGCTTTCTGCCTTACCCAATGCAGTTGAAAACCCTGAATTAACAGGATCAGCCGTTAAAATATTAGACTTTTCTGTTCTAAATACTGCAATGGTACCGAAAAGCTTATCATTGTTGGCAGACCACTTAAGCCCCGCTTCCATCGATTTACTCTTCTCTGGAGCAAAATTACTACCATTTGCATCAGCACCCGAGTTTGGTCTAAAACCTTCAGCATAGTTTGAGTAAAGCGCTACATCATCTGTTAGCTTATAAGAAAGTCCAATTCTTGGACTAAATTCAGACTTTGATTGGCTTGCAACATTACTTGAAAAATTATTAGTAATATCTTGCTCAAACTTGTCGTAACGTAAGCCTATTAAAACATCAAATTTTTCTGTCACATTAACAAGATCTTGTACGTAAACACCCCAAGCATGCTGCTCTTCTATATTATCAGTCGTAGGTGAGAGCGCAGGTGGCGTTTGACCATAAACAGGGTTTTCGGCATTAATTGAATAAGTTGTATCCCCACTTCCCCAACCAACACGCCACCTTTCTTGCTGTGAATGCAGCTCATAGTCATAACTGTCCATACCTAACAGCATATTATTACTAAAGCCCATAGCATTGAATACACCACTTAGCTCTGCTCGGAACGACAAGTCTTTGGCATCATAGTCTCGATAACGACGCTGGCGGCTAATCGTTTCACCGTCAACATAAAGTAATTGTCGGCCAGGTGACAACTCAGTTTCTGTTGAAAAGCCTTCTAAGGACGAGTCTCTATAGCCAGCGCCTAATGTAAAAAACCAGTCTTCATTAATATCATGATTAAGTGTTAACTGGTGACCAATTGCGTCTACCTCCATCGGGCCATCATTTGGCTCGCCTAAGAATGTTTCTGGAGATAACTTAACTCCTGGGAGCACAGGAATACCGCGGTCAAAAGGAATTTCTTGTTTAACGTACTCAAGTTCATACGTTAAACGGGTTTCATCGTTGATTTGAAAATATACCGATGGTGATAAAGCCAGCTTTTCCGACTCTACCGTATTACGAAAACTTTCACTTTCTTCATAAGCACCATTAATACGAACAGCAATTTCATCGGTTACGCCAGTAGTATAATCACCTTCATAACGTTGGTACTGATGTTTAGCGCCATACAATTTTAAATAACCTTCGGACTGAAATTGAGGCTTCTTAGTAATGATATTTATCGTACCACCTGGCTCCCCACGACCATAAAGTGCAGAGCCAGGCCCTTTTAGCACTTCAATAGATTCTATATTGGAAATATCGCGTACACCGCTAAAGCCACGTCCGGCACTAAAACCGTTAATTAAATACGAAGATGGTAAATTTTCATCGCCAGCAAAGCCACGTACAGCAAAGCTTTCCCATAAACCGCCAAAGTTATTCTGGCGTGCGATGCTACTTTCTAAACTTAGTGCCGTTTGAAAACTAACAATACCAATATCAGATAGCTGTTGTGAGGAGATTACACTAGTAGCTTGTGGTAAATCTTTTGCCGCTACATTGCCCCGGTACGCTTGATGATGGTTAATAACTTCAATCTTTTCAATATCGGTTTGTTCGGCTTGTTCGGCTTGTTCGGCAAAACCAAAACTTGAAAATGTGCTTAATAAACAAAGGGAAAGGAAGCTCTTATTAAAAGGTACTCGCGACATCATAACGGGTTTACTCGGGTTAATTTAGGATAATTGCGAAGATTCTAAATGTTACGTTGTAACATTACAATGATTATTAAAAAAAATTTACTTATTGGCAAAATTAAAAACAAGGTTTGCTGGCAATAAAAAAGCCTTCTCGAAAGAAGGCTTTTAGTTATCTTAAACGTTTAACTCTTTAAAATGGCTTATCTAACTTTAACAGCAGCTTTTTGAGGCACTACCACCGCAGCCATTATATTGTCCGCTTGCCGATGAAATTGCTGCTTGTAGACGCAGAAAAGCACTTTCTACATCAGCTTTAGGTGCCGCGAAATTCATACGGGCAAATTGGCCATGATTTTCTCCAAACCAAGTCCCAGGCGAAACACCAAAACCAGCATCACCAAATAGCTTAACTAAGCCGTCATTAGAGTAACCAAGTTTTGAAAAGTCTAACCACACTTGGTAAGTGCCTTCAACTGGAGTCATAGTGACGTTTGGCAGTTTTTCGGCGAGGAATGACGCGATCCACTCAACAGTTTCCTGCATTTGTTGTAAAAAACCATCAAGCCATTCTCCACCTTGGTCAAACGCCGCTATCGTGGCAAATGTCGTGAAAGCATTGCCGTGATCAATATATAGCGATTGCGATAGTTTGCTCATAGTGTCGAATATTTCTTGGTTCTCGCTATAAATATAGCCATTTGAAATACTTTGCATGCCGAACGTTTTCGCCGGAGATCCTATTAAAGCGACATGTTTTTCGGCGCCGGTTGCCATTAAGCTAGTGAACTTATGGCCTGAGTAAATAATATCGGCATGAATTTCATCACTAATAATAGTGACGCCATGCTTTTCAGCCAGTGTTTGGATTTGGCGAATTTCATGTTCACGCCACACTCGACCGACCGGATTATGCGGGTTACACAGTATCATTAACGTGACATTATCAGCACTTAGCTTTTCTTCTAAGTCGCTATAATCAACTTCGTAACGGCCATTAACTAGTTGCAAAGGACTTTTAACCACATCACGACCAGCGCCGCTAATCACTTTCGCAAATTGATGATACGCGGGAGTTTGAATTAACACCCCTTCACCATCTTGACTAAGCTCTCGAATTAACAGAGCAATTCCGGCTAGTACGCCAGGCACTTGCACAAATTGATTCGAGCTTAAGGTTAAGTTATGCCTACGCTTGAACCAACCACTAATAGCATTAAAAACCGTGGCAGAGTCATTCTCATAAGCAAACTGATTACGTTCTACAAGCCGTTGTAACTCCTGCTGAATCGGTTTTGCAATGGTAAAGTCCATGTCTGCTATCCAAAATGGCGTCACTTCGGTGGTACCAAAGACATTCTTTAGCATTGATGAACTATTACGAATAAAACTATTTTTTGCTGCCACTTTCTTTTCGGTAAACTTCATATCTATCTCCAATAAGGTTTACTAATAAGACGAAATAAATTCACAAAAGACGCACACATGATCATAAAAATTAAATTTATCTCACTAGCCTAAAACATCAACTAACACTCGTTGCCAGTTTTTCCCCATAATTTTATCTATTTCTGTACCAGTAAATTTTGCTTTTGATAGTTGATATTCAATTGAGCGCATGCGTTTAATATGGTTTAACTCAGGAATAACAATATGATTAACGTCTCGCTCGAATCCCAATACCCCCTTCTTACCTAGACCTTGCCACCAACTGTCATAACCTTTAATGGCTACCGCATTATTATTGCCAGCGGATAGTGCATTTTTATGACCACGAAGAGGGTAATCATTTGCAATGGCAACGGCATCAATTCCAGCCACATTTTTAACATGCTTTAAATGTGCAATATAATGCTCTGGTCTTGGTATTTTTTCATTGGTTAGCCACCACGACATCATAAATACTCCAAACACTCCTCCACTATCAGCAATGCCTTTCAAAATATGGTCTGGTGTACAACGGGCGTTGTTGATAATTTCCCGCGCCGCACCGTGAGTTTGAACAATTGGTCCTTTGGCTCGATGTAACGTATCTTGAGCGCTGGCAACGCTAGAGTGAGACAAATCAATCAGCATATTTTTGCTTTCGAGCTTATCTATTAAGGCAAAGCCTTGTTTGCTTAACCCCTGTTTCTCTAGGCTTAATGCACCACCAGCGTATAAATTATTATAGTGATGTGTTAATTGCAGCACTCTTAAACCTAACTGATGAAATTCATCAACTTGCTCAAGCCCACCTTCAACGCAATCAGCTCCTTGAATTTGTAGAAATACCGCACACTTATCATCATCCCTGGCAGTAAAAATATCGCTGCCCTTTTTCGCAATATGATAAGTGTTTGGTGCAGATAACATTTTTGTGTTTTTTTCTTTAATACTTTTCATACAAGCTTGATAGGTACGCTTATAATTTACGCTACCATCAGCAAGCTTTACCTCTTCAATTGCAGAAATATCAGCAATAAAACTATCTAGTTGTGATGCTTTAACATCAAAATTTTCATCTGGCACAAAAGATAAACCGTCAATATACAGCCTTTTTTTATCAACAGAAGTAACAGGATTACTAATATTCGAGCACGCACTTAAGGTCGCAATGGAGCTAAAACCTGCGAGTTGTTTCAAAAAATTTCTTCTTTGCATAGAACACTCCTTTATACGCACTTACATTTTTATTTCAGCTATTAGGTGAAATAAAAAAAGCACTTTGCAGTCAGCAAAGTGCTTAATTAAAATTTAAATATTTAGCAACAATACTTGTAACTAGCCTAAAAGTTTTCCTAAGCCGTCGGTTAAAATTTGCTTCGCTTGTTGGCCTTGCTCTGTATCTAGGTAACTTTGCGCAGTATTTACAAAACCACTGATCATCTCTGGCTTTAAACCTAAAGCTTCAAATTGCTTTTTCACATCATTGATAGATTTTAAAGAGTCACTATATTGTGACGCTTTATCTAACAAACCACCTAAACCTTCGCCAGAGCTAAGTTTACTGATATCTGGCATTTGACTAACAAGCCCATCAACACCAGGTAAAGATTTAGCAAGCTGACTAAATTGCTCACTTGAGACATTATTTTTAACGTAATTTAAAATAGCTCCCATACCTCCTGCGGCCTGGCCTGAGTTCACATCTAAAGATCCTGTTAACATATCGATTAGGCCGTCAGTGCTTGGCATCGCTGAAGTATTTGCCTCAGCCGTTTGTTCTTTAGCATCGCCTAAGCCAATTAAATTCTTTAGGCTGTCTAACCAGCTTGTTTCCTGTGCAAGAACAGAGGTACTTAATGTAGAAAGTGTTAATAGTACAATAAGTTTTTTCATAGTGATTTCCATCAATTTTAATAAGTTATTATTTAGTTAAAACAAGTGTACAACATTTAACATAAAGGTATGTAACGCTTTATTCAAATTCAGTGATATCAAAGATTGGTAAATTCTCAATAAAATGTCTTTTAATTCGGTGTATAATAGAATTCTAAGTAAAGTTAATGAAAGCATGCTATGAGTCAAGAAGATATTCAGTTAAATAATCCATTACACGGTTTAAAGTTAGATACACTCCTGAGTGAGCTGGTGACACATTACGGCTTTGATATTTTAGCGGAATATACCCGCATAAAATGTTTCAAAAATAACCCAAGCATGATCTCAAGCTTAAAGTTTTTACGTAAAACTGAATGGGCGAGAGAAACACTAGAGCGTTTCTATCTTTATAGCTTTAAAAATTTACCTGAGCCGGGTGAAGACGAATTTGAAATTCCACCTAGACAGAGAGAAATTCCATTACATATCAAACCAAAAGAGCCTAAAGTATTAATTAAAGGTGAGGCAATAGTTCCATTAACTAAAGATAGTTTTAAAGAAACACATCGCTCAAAGCCGGTACATAACAACAAATACCAAAGTGCTAATGATAAGAGTCAAAGCAGGCACTCTCGCTCAAATGAGCGGAAAAATGAAAATTCAAATACTGATTCAAAAAGAAATTCAGAAAGCAATAAGCCATTTGATCCTTACGCAAACGCGCCGAGGTAAAGATTACTCATTAAGAAAAAAGCGCTAATAAATTAATTTATTAGCGCTTTTTTCTTTACTAAAACAGAATATTTTAGCGCTTATCCTTCTGCTGTAATTGCTCTTGCTGCCACGCCCAAGTTGGTGATTTAAAAAATAGCTTCACACGGTATGACCAAGACGGCGCTAGCCACAAACGCTGTACAAATTTTCCGTATCCTGAGAAAAATACAATAAATGGATTAACACTGTTAATTCTTGGGTATACACCGTAATTTACTTTTTCTTCCTCTTTGGCAAAACTACCGAACATTTTGTCCCAAATAATAAAGATACCGGCATAGTTTTTATCTAAATACTGCTTGTTTGTTGCATGATGCACTCTATGGTGCGAAGGCGTATTAAAAATAGCTTCAATCGGCCTAGGTAATTTTTTAACTGTTTCAGTATGCAATAAGGTTTGATATACCTGCACAATAACTTCAGCGAAGAAAATAATAAACGGATTAAAACCTAAAAATGCCAACGGCAAATAGAAAAATAATGGAAAAAACCAATCCATAGGACCATGACGATAAGCGACAGACAAATTAAAATGTGGAGAACTATGATGAACCGTATGAGTTGCCCAACCAAAGCCGTTCATATGCAAAAAGCGATGCTCCCAATAATAAGCTAAGTCCGCCAAAACAATACAGCCAACAATGGTCCAACCGGTTAACGGTAAATCAATAATTCTAAAATTATCATAAACGTAAAAAAACACTCCAGCGTAAACACCGGCAACGAGAGCAATAATAACAATAAACATTGCGAGTGTGGCAAAGTTTGCAGCGCTATCACCAAGTAAATTCCACGACATTTTTTTCTTAAACGCGTAACGTAAAAGTTCGAGAATAAACAAAGCAAAAGCAAAAACTAAAAACCAATCATTTATCCAAGTTTCCCAACCATAAATAAAATCAGTAGATAAAATATTCGATAAGCTATCCATTTTCCCCTCTACTTATATAACACTTGCATACTGACACTAACCACTTCAGCACGCTTGTTTAATTGATGACGTTCAACAACCGCAACAACTTCTTTCGTAAAATTAAGCTTTTTCCAGGCTGCTTCTAATTGCTTTGAGCTTAAATGACTATCGGTAATAACTGTTTGATAATGCCCAGTAGGCAGTGAGGTAAGTTGTGAATTCGACTTTAATTCTCGACTATCGTAACCAATAGTAATATCAGCACGAGTAAAATTTTTTGAAATATGACGATATAAAACATAGGTAGCTGTAGGGTAATCACTTAACTGTGAATGAAGTGAACCATTTTGTGAAAATTCCGCCCAAAGCTTATCAATGTCACTTATTAACATCTCTTGGCTTACACCAACGATATTAGCAACCGGAGCATTATTCTTAACGCTGTTACTTGCGCTTATAAGGCGGGTACTTTGGTACTTTTCTTTCGCCTTAGGCTCAGATTTCACAGGCGAATTTTTAAAATTATCGCTAGCCTTACTCTCTGTGATTATCTCTACCGTACTTGGGGTGATAATTTCAGCATAAGCTGGCGTTGGCTGATAAATAACACCAAACCAAACGGCTAGCACGATAATAATGCTGGTTAAAATTGATGTAAATAAATTCATGGTTCACTCTTACATTTAATTAGATAGGCGAAATATACGTTTTTCGCAATAAATTGTCAACATGAAAATAAACAAGTATTACCCCAATGTTGACATCAGTAATAGGGTCGATTTCTTTAATTTTAGCACTTCATCCAATAAGGCAAGCGGTAATAGCGACTCACTCATTAAATAATTTGCGTAAATTCCCGCCGCCACTAACTCAATTTTTTCTGCCGTAGCCTCTGAATATTGACTTGTTAATACCGCCATAAGGTGGCGATTAAATTCCGCCATGATCTTTTCTTGATCAGCCTTTATCTCAGGTAATCGCTTCGCTTCCGAAAATAATGCTTCCCCAATAATAGTGTTGTTTATATGTTCTGATGAACGGGATGAAAAAAGAATATCAATTAAGGCGTCAGCCCTATATTTATTGGGCAACCAAGCTAAAGTGTCTTGCCATTGCTGGTTATATTTATCTGTCCAACGAGCACTAAGCGCACAAATTATTTCATCTCTATTGCCAATATAGTGGCGTAAAATTGTTCGCTTCATTTTCGCCGTTTCAGCCAAATGCTCTAACGATGTTGCTTGTATGCCTTTCTCTAAAATACATATTTCTAGTGCATCTAAAATTTCTTCTCGACGCTGACCAGCCATGCTCGGGCGTGCCATAACTATTCTCGCTTTATTATTCATTATGAGTTTATCGATCTTAAGCATACCTTAATCAAAATAAATTGTCACATTGACAACATATGGCGTTTACGCATAAGCTATAAATTATCAATATGAAAATTTATTATCAAACTGGAGTTTTTGATGAAGAAGTTTATTATAATCAGCGCGCTTTCTTTGCTAACTGCATGTGGTGGTGGCTCAGACAGTAAACCAGCGCCTGTAGCACCACCAACACCACCAACTGTTGACCCCCCGCAAGCCAAAGCTGACTTTATTGGCTTTGAATCGGGTCAAGTGCGCCCAATAGCAAAATCAATTGATGGGAAACAGCTACTTGTTACAAATACTTCAAACAATAGCTTAGATATTTTCAGCATAAATAGTTCTGGCGATTTAAGCTTAGAACAGTCACTGCCAGTAGGTTTAGAGCCAGTTTCGGTTGCAGTACATCAGCAAACGGCATGGGTAGTTAATCATGTTTCTGATTCAATAAGCTTAATTGATATTGCTAGCACACCAGCAAAAGTTATACGTACTCTACTCGTCGGTGATGAGCCTAAAGATATTGTTTTTGCTGATGATAAGGCTTTTATTACCACTGCACATCGTGGTCAGCAACGCATGAGCCCTGCCTTGGCCGACGTAGACGGGGCTGGCGATCCAAAACTTCATCAAGCAAATCAAGGTCGCGCTGATATCTGGGTATTCGATGCGACAGAGCAAGGCAACTCACTAGGCGGAAAACCACTAAAAATCATGTCACTATTTGGTGATACGTTACGAGGATTAGCAGTAACACCTGATAAATCAACAATCTATGCTGGCGTATTAAATTCAGGTAACCAAACTACCGCTGTGCATGAATCCGTAATGTGTTACGGCTATGAAGATGACGAATACGGCGCTTACCCTTGTCAGGTTCTTGATGAAATTAGTAGCCCTAATGGTTTAACAGACGGTTATTTGCCTGGCGGAAGAACGTCACCAGGTGTGAACGTAGAAGGTAAACCACAACCATGGACAAGTATGATTGTTAAGTACGACAACGACACTGGACAATGGTTAGACAGCAAAGGGCGTAACTTTTCAAACGGTGTTCGCTTTACATTACCTGATTTAGATGTATTTGCTATTGATACTAAATCTCTGCAACAAAAGTCAGCCTATAAACATGTTGGCACAACATTATTTAATTTGGCGGTAAACCCGAGTAATGGCAACGTTTATGTTACCAATACTGATGCCAATAACAGTACTCGATTTGAAGGTGCTGGTGAATTTGCGAAATCAACGGTACAAGGTAATATTGCCCAAAGCCGCATTAGCGTTATTAATCCAAATGCGCAAACGGTTAAAGCCCGCCATTTAAATCGCCATATCAATTACGCTGATTTAAAAGGTAATACCAATGTAAAGCAACATAGCTTATCGACACCTCTTCAGTTAGCAATTACGAATGATGGCTCAACCCTTTACAGTGCAGTTATTGGCTCAAACAAAATAGCCAAATTGCCAACTAAACAACTTGAACAAGATAAATACTGGGACAACAGTGGTGAAGAGTTTGATCCAAAAACACTAAGCCAAAATTACTTGACCGTTACCGGTGGTCCTTCAGGTTTATTGTTAGATGAAAGCAAGCAACGCCTGTACGTTTTCACACGCTTCGACAATGCCATTGTCACTATTAATTTAAACGATAATTCCGAAAGCCAGCGTCTTAACTTAACAACGCCTGAGCCAGTTGGGTTCAGTGCTGGACGGCAAATGCTTTATGATGCAAACCGCTCCTCGTCAAACGGCGAATCAGCCTGTGCAAGTTGTCATGTATTTGGTGACACCGATCATTTGAGTTGGAACTTAGGTAATCCAGATGGCACCAATGGTGAAAATCCACAACCTTTCCCTACAGAAAATTTATCGGAGCTTGGTTGTGTACTTGTTGGGCCTGAAGATGAGAGCTGCCAATTATTAGAGATCATCAATGGTGATGGTGATAAACGCACATTTGCTGCAATGAAAGGCCCGATGGGAACGCAAACAATGCGTGGCATACACAATCATGGACATATGCATTGGCGCGGTGACAGATCAACTGGCTACTTCGGCAATGATACTGAACAAACGCTTGATGAGCATACCTCGTTCAAAAACTTTATTGTTGCCTTTGAGGGCTTACTGGGCCTTGATATTCATTTACCAGCTTCAGTTGCCGCAAGTAATAAAAGTACCGATGTTGTTGCTCTTGAAAATGATATCGATGATTTTGCTAACTTTATGCTAAAAGTTGCTTTACCACCGAACCCTATTCGAAAATTTGATAATTCACTTTCTACCTCTGCACAGCGTGGAGCTGATTTCTTCCATGGCGATCGTCGCTCTGATGGCGCCGAAACCGATACACCAATTAACGGTGATTCAGTCGATGGGGTTAATTGTCAGGGTTGTCATGGTGTTGATCATAGCCAAGGTTTTTACGGTAGTCGTGGAGAAATTGCTCATGGTGGTGAAATTCAAATTTTGAAAGTGCCACAATTACGTAATCTATACACGCGAGTGGGTATGTTTGGTCTACCTGACAGAGAAGGCTTTTTACCATCACACACTAAACAACATCAAGGCGAGCAAATTCGTGGTTTTGGCTTCTTACACGATGGCGCTACCGATCAATTACTAAACTTTCTTAAAGGTGCTGTTTTTGATAACGGTGAAACCGGATGTCCAGACGGGGCTGACGAACGCTATGGTTGTCACTTTAACAATGGTGAAGTGGGCATTCCTGATGAGCTAACTCGTCAAGGATTAGTGGATTACATGATGGAATTCGACAACGATTTAGCACCTATTGTTGGTCAGCAAATCACCCTAAATAGCAACGCACCTGCAGCTGTTTCACAACGTGTTGCTTTGTTTGAACAAAGAGCGCAAACCGTATTTATCTCAAAAATATTAGGTGGTGAAGTAACTGAATGCGATCTTATCGCACTTGGCCAAATTGATGGCAAACAACGCGGTTATTTGTTTGATACGCAAACGAAGAAATATCGTAGTGACGCAGCGTTAGAGCCAATGTTATCGCCGAGTGAATTACACTCGTTAGCGACAACAAGTAATAACAATTTAACTTTCACGTGTACTGTACCGGGTAAAGGCTGGCAAAGCGCTTTAGACCAAGATTTAGACAGTACCCTAAACTTTGACGAAGGAGCATAAACATGATGGCTTCATTTCCCTGGTCGTATTGGCTAGGCATTGCTTTATTTCTGTGGTTATTCGTCGACTTAATTCGCGGTGAAGTTTACCTGTGGCAGGCTTACCAGCGAGCCAATGAACCCGGTTTGTATTGGTTTTGTATTGCACTGTGGGCAATTGTCGCAATCAGTTGTTTTATTTATCCAAACTGGTCGCTGTCTTAACAAAACAGTGTTCATATTCGTAACGGCAAAGTAGCAATTATGTCTACTTTGCTTTACTTTCAAGGAACCATTTATGCTCAAGAATAATCGCCTACCTGTGAATGCTTATACCTGTGATAAGTATTTTGCTATCGAACAACAGCATATTTTCTCTACCACCTGGGCTTTTGCCGGATTAAAAGAAGATCTGGTAAAGCCTGGACAATATATCAGTGTTCAGGCTGGGCTTAATAATATTATTGTAATTGTTGATGAAAACACTCAGCTGCAAGCATTTCATAATATTTGCCCGCACCGTGGTACACAGCTACTAGCCGCAAAAGGCCAAATTAATAAACATATCACCTGCCCTTATCACGACTGGCGTTTTGACTTATCAGGAAAGTTACGTTCTGTGCCAAAAAAAGTGCGAGAATTCAAAAATCTAGATAAAAAACACTTCGGTTTAACAAAAGCCAGTGTTGCTTTATGGCACGGTATGTTGTGGGTGCATCCAGAGCCAAACCCTACATCCATTGCACAATGGTTTGCCGATATTGAGCCGCATATGGGCCCGCATCAAGTGGATAAGTTAATTGAAGCGCCAGACGAATTAGTGATCAAAGATATTCACGCTAACTGGAAAATTATTGTTGAAAACTATATTGATCATTATCATTTAGCACAATTACATGTTGGCACACTTAATATGTATGATCACGCCAAAGCGAAGTTTCAGTTTGTCGGGCCACACTTTGCATTTTGGGAGCCCTTAGCGAAAGGTTACAGCGCCAATCTAGAACGAAACTCGCCATTACCACTAATTGAGCATATCGATAAAAGCCAACATGGAGCTTGGGTACCTATGTTATTTCCAGGCGTTGGTATCTCAGCCACAGAGTCAACATGGTCGGTATTTCACATTATTCCATTAGCAGCCAATAAAAGTCGTGTGGTTATTAGAACTAAAGTACAGCCATGCTCCGACTTAACTTATTTAAGTCAAAGTATGCGTAGCGCTATGTATTGGTATAAATCAACTTTTGCTAAAGACGATAAGATGTCAGCCGATCATCCGCTTGCTTCTGGGGATTTTTTACAAGAAGATATTTTTGTCTGCGAGCAATTACAAAAATCGCTAACTAGCCCTATTTATAAACCGGGGCCTTCTGCGGAGTTTGGCGAATCTCCTGTGCGCGAACACCAACATATTGTTTGGCAATATATTAGTAAACACCTTAACGATAACGCCGAGCAGGAAATAGCCGTTACATCAATAAATAATTAAGCGTGTTAAACGAGTGCCAAGTTTGATACCTAGCACTCGTGTACTAACAATTTTTATTAATTTTAAACATTTAAAGCTTAAAACGCGCCACTGACTGGGTTAATGAATCAGCTAATTTATTCACATCTTCACTTCGATTTGATAAGTCTTGTGATTCAGCAGCATTATGACTTGCAGCTTTTGCCGCTTCACTCATGGTCGCTTCAATATCTTGGCTAAAACCTAATTGTTCATTCGAAGCAACGCTAATACTTTTACTCATCTCATCAATCGTTAGCAAGGCACTTTCTATTTGTTTGATGGCATTACTAAGCTCTTGGCTTTGCGAAACACATTCTGATGCTTGCGTTTGCCCTTGTGAAATGGCTAATTCAGCGGTTTGTGTTTCTTTTTGCAAGGCATCAATCATGGTTTGAATTTCAGCAGTCGATGCTTGTGTGCGTGATGCTAACGATCTTACCTCGTCAGCAACCACAGCAAAACCACGACCATGTTCACCAGCACGTGCCGCTTCAATGGCTGCATTTAACGCTAATAAATTGGTTTGATCAGCAATACTGCCAATCGTGTCTAAAATGCCGCCAATACTATCGCTGTGCTTACTCAAGCGAGTCATAACCTCAACAGATTCTCCTAATCGCTCAGATAGCGAAACAATACGATTACTATTATCATCAGCAATAGTGCGTATCTCATAGCTATGTGTTGTCGCCTCTGAAACATTATTCGCGGTTAAATTTGCTTCATCAGTCACACGGGTTGAACTGGCAAACATTTTTTCTGCTATTTGCTTAGCGCTATCAACTCGAGTTATTTGCGCTGATGTTGACTGAGCTATACGTTGACTTTGCTCACTGGTTATTTGTGACGACTCATCTAACGAATAAGCATTTTGACTAATATTTTTTAATAATGAAGTTAGGTCATCGCTGAGTTTATTAATGTTTTTAAATAACACGCCGAACTCATCTTTATTGCCAATAGTTAATCGAGCAGTTAAATCTCCCTGAGCAATTAACGCTAAAGAATCATTGGCAAGCGCCAAAGGAGTCAGCATAGCTCGCGTGGTAATCACACCAATAAAGCTCGCTAAGATAATAAATACCACAGCTAAAATAATCGCTAAACTTTCCCCTGTTTCCACCTTATTTTTCGTTGTTAATTGCAATTCAACAAAGCGTGCTTCAGCTAATGTCAACAACAGTGTTAACTGTTGGTAGGTGGCATTAAAACTCGTTACTGAATCGTTATAAGCATTATTAGCGTTAATAACATCTTCAAGGGCACCTTGCTTGTGCTGGTATAGCTCTCCTGGCTCAACCAGTAAGGTGCTTAAGGTCGAAAATTGTTTTGAAAAATCATCAAGTAACGACTTATCATCAATCCCTTCAAACAAGCGCTGCATAAAATCGAAATTATTTTTAGCGTTAGCGATAAGAAAACCAACATCTTCTTTGTGTTGCGTTAAAACACTAAGTTCATTGACTTGCTGTAAACCTGACATAGTGTTTTGTAAGGTAAATAACATATCGTCAATACGGGCGCCATTACCTATGATATCTTCTAATAACTGTCCGTTATCAATTTCAAGTAACTCTAAATCCAGCATATCGTTACTTGCTTGGTCTCTGGTATCAACGAATTGCTGATATTGATTAGTAAACTTTTCGTTGGCTATAGCGATATTTTTTTTTGCTAAATAAAATGCCTCACTGTTGGCAACATATTCTTGATAATGAACTTGCGCTTGTTTCAGTGCCTGTTGCATTTTAGCTTGGTCCATCACCTTACTACGCAAAACTTGAACCGAATTTTGAAACTCTTGGTTTAACTTGCCGAATTCTTGTTCGCTATTAATTAATGCTGCGCTATCTTGTTGCGTAAATCCTAAGGCGCCTACTTTAATCATGTTAAGTAGTTTAATTTGCAAAGCGTTACTTTGCTTTTGTACGGGTACCGCCAGTAATTCAACATTACTGTTGGCGGTACTAATTTGCATTAATGAATTATAAAAAAAGCTGCTTCCTGCGATTAACAAAATCCCTATCGTGCTAAACCCCATTATTATTTTTTGTTTTATGGTTAATGGTAGGTTGTACATAAACACCTCTGGAATGAATAAATTTTTCTTGCTTGTGCTAGGCACTTCAATCACGAAGATTGATGCATGATTATAAAACGCAGAATGCAAATGTAAACAGTGGTCAAACCACATACAGCCTTCAGCCTAGCCAATTTTCTTCTAATTCATAATTTTTTAAATCAAATATTTTTTGCCAAAACTAAAAAAAACACATCAAATTAACAAAGCATTAACACAAAACATAGCCACATCCCTTTAGTTATATGGACTATATATTTTACCTATCTTGACTATTTAAATTATAAATAACCCACAATTGGATAATAAATAATCACTCATCTATTATCACCCTAACTGGTCGAACGTCCGATCAGTAAAACATACATAATAAAAACATGACGTAACAAATAAAAAATGATTTGGGGAAATAAATGAATACAATTAAAAGTGTAGTCACCATTCTCGGTTTCTGCTTAACACTCTACTCTAATTACACATTCAGCAAAGAACATAAAATAGTACTCATCCACGGCTTTCAACCTCAGCAATTAATATCCGACGGCGATGTCACTGCAAGTGGTCAAAATTATTGGCAGGGTTATTGGAATAACTTAAGCGACGCGCGCATTGACTGGCCCTCATACGAAAGAATTGAAGGCAAAATTGCTTCTGACTATGTATGGCCGAAACTAAAGTCATTCTCAGAAAGTAACTTTTGCGATCCTGGTTGCATATTCGTCACGCACTCTACAGGTGACTTAGTCGCGAGATACATCATAGACAACCAAGAAACCTGGCTAGAAAATGCAGGATTGCAACCTCTTAACATAGTCGCAACATTCGATATTGCCGGTGCAGGTGGCGGTAGTGAACTCGCTGATTTAGCAGTTAGTGTTGCTCAAGGCACTGAAAGCTGGACTTTTGTTATTGAAGCAGCGCTAGAAGCATGGCTAGGTGGTGATCTTAGTGATGAAATGGGTGTGTTACACGACTTAAAAGTAAACAATGCAAGACAACTTGCTCCACTACCTGATGCCCGCATTCCTCGTTTAAGATTTGTTGGTGATGCCAGCGAATATTTAGGCGTAACTAGCCCATTCATTCAAGGACATGACGACGGAGTTGTTGGCAGTCATTCAGCCTGCGGTGGCAATCGCCAAGGCAAATATGGCAGTTGCAGCACTCAAGTTGCCTTCGACGGTAAACTAACAGCTCAAAACAACGCAGTACCAGGCTTTATGCCTTACCATTATCCAATGCTAATGGGCGAAGATTATAGTCATGGTTCATTGTTGGAGCCAGAACAAGAAGGCAAAGTGACAGCTGCAAGCAACCAACAAAATTTACTTTCGGGTGAAAGCATTCAATTTGATACCTACACAAAAACAACAGGTTGGTGGCTATGGAAAAGTAATTACCTTTATGTACAAAACTCTGGAAATGACAGCATGTCAGCACTGATCTACGACGCCATACCTAATTAGAGAAAGTAGGATAGTATTAGAGTTATGAACAGAAAACCAATGATAAAGCGAATAGTGACAATGAGTATAATATTTGTCGCTGTTTGGCTTTTTTGGCCATCGATGCCAGCACATGACCCGATAGAGCGTCAAACGGCGACAATCAAACCAAAAGCAGAATCTAGCAAAAGCTTAGTTTACAAAGCTAAAAAAAATAATGATAAAGTCGCTACTTCAACTAATATCACCGCAAATGATTCAGCAACGCTAGTCGCTAAAGCTTATGCTAGCGAACTAAGCTATCCCCCCTATTCACAGCCGCTAAACGCTAATGATTATGATCGTCTAAACCCGAACTACTTTAATCCACAATCAATTCCTATTGACGATAACGGAAATACTGTAACCGCTAAGCTTTCAAAATATCGTTATACCTATCCAGAGCCAATTTTGGCAACACTAACTGGTGCGAATATCGATAATGCAAAGTTAGAGCTCATCGACTTAACAACGGGGAAGCAGCTACTTTCAAGAGGTTTTCAACAAGGTGAGAACATGTGGAGCGTAAAGCTAGAAGGGAAGCGAGATTTTCCAAATCAATTACAAGCAACCGTAAAAGCAAATATTAATGGCAAGAACGTCAACATAGCCTTGTCACTCAAGTATGTTGATTCCATAGCAACACTGGAAAGTTTTGAACCTGTTGTTAGCAGTAATTCAGACATGTTAATACAAGCTAACCTGAATGTTAGAGAAAGTGGTCTTTATCGTTTACGGGCAAATCTATTTGACGCTAATCAACAACCGATTGCACATCTTGTTAGTAGAGAAAAACTCAATAAAGGCAATGCGAATATAGACTTAAAAGCACATTTATCTGTGCTAAAAGGAGTGAAAACACCACTTTATTTATCCACTTTCTCTATTGAGTTAATGTCGCCTGCACCAGGAAAACCAACCAAATACGGTAATAGTGATATTAACAAATTTGAAATAAAAGATTTTGCAATCTCTAGCTTAAGTGATATACCTTACCAACCAACGACGCAAGAAAAACAACGATTGCAACTACTACAAAATATGGCACAAGGAAGATAAGCATCTATTAAATGTGATGTTAAAGAAATGAAAGATTTAAAGGAGTTTTGTAATAGTGTTTTTTAATACGCTATAAAATAAACACTTTAACCAAGGACTAATGATTGTTTACAAGACTTAGTTTAACATTTATTGCTCTGCTAACTTGCTCATTCTCGGCTTCGGCTATCGAGCAACCAAGTCAGAATCAACTAGTTTCTATCTTGCTAGAAGCAGAAGATCACCTATCTGTAAAACCCTCTAAATCATTAGTATTATTATCAGGTGAGGTAGATTTATCACTATTATCTGAAGCACAATTCTTTCGCTGGCATGTGGCATTAATAAGAGCTTCATTATCGTTTAATGAATTATCCACTATGGAGAGCTCAATTAAGCATCTAATTTCACGCAAGTCATCTACCGAGTTTAAACGCAGGCTTATCCCGATATTAAGTAGTATTGGCATTTGGCTAAGAAAATCAGGTTACTTGCAGCAAGCTAAGTTAACACTGACCTGTGCACTTACACATAACACTAATGAGATAAACGAAATAAAATTACTGACCAGCTTAGCTATCGCATCAAGACACTTAAACCAAAATGAATACGCAAGAGAAGTTTATAACTTTGCTAAAAAAATTGCGCAAAATGAAAAGCTAGAGCCATCAATCGCAACCATAGAAAATAACCTTGGCGGACTAGCGTTAGAAAGTAATGATGTTGTGAAAGCTGAGCATCACTTTCGTACAGCATTAGCCTTATATCAAAAGGAGTCAATTCGCTCGGGAAATATCATCAGTGGTATTAACTTGCTACAAACTTTTTTAATTCAACATCAACATCTGAATTATCAAAGACTATATCCGTCTATTGCACGACTTACCGATACATTCCCAAATAAATCAAGAAAAAGCACATTGTTTTGGCTAAATACGATTTTTGAAATAAGACAAGGTAAACAGCTTAGCGATGAACTGAAAGCTCAACTCATTTGGAATTTCAATCAAATCAACGACCGAAAATTACAGCTGATATTAATAAAATATTTCTCAGATGATCTAAATATGGAGCTCAATGTACCGAATAATGTCAGTTTAAAAAGCTCAGCACCATCATGGTTCAAAGAAATTACTCAATGTGATTGGCAAAAGCTAGCGCCTCAATATGTTGGCTAAAATAAGCGACACAGGAGCAAAAGCCAACTGTTATTTGCCCTGCTTTAACGACTTGTTAGCTATAACTGACTACTAACCTCGCAGAATTGCATTAACAATTGCCCAAGTTAAAAACGCTAGGCCTAAAATTATTGTAACTATTTTATTTCTTTTATTTTCTTGAGTCGACGCTGTCCATAAAAATAAGCTTGTTGGGATAATAACACCAAAATAATAAAAGCCTGGTGCCATTGTACCAACGGGATTATTTATTGAATATGCGACAAAGCTTAATGAAACAATAACGGCAAAAACAAACTTCCCTTTTGCTGATTCACAAAAATCGAAGAGTTCATCTAATTTATCAAAGATATTTAAACTCATATCATATTCCTTTATTAAAGTTCGGTGGTATAGCTAACGCCCTGTTAAGGGGCTGATAATGTTTGGCTAAAGTGTGTAGCGAAGCGGAACCGAGCCAAACTTTAGCAGTTCCGCCTTGAACAGCTTGTTATGTGTAAACTTGCTCCAAACAATTAAAGTTCGCAAATATTACTTTAAATGTAGACCCTGAGCGTAACTCTAAAACGTGCTGAAATAAATTATCTGAAATCGAAACTTCATGTGTTAAAACATCACCATGAAAAGTATCACCATAATTAAATGGATTCTCTGTACCTATAATTTCATATGATTTTACGTTTACATAATTAAGTACAATATCACGATCATGTTGCTGACCGAGTAAATTTAAAGAAATTGATAAAGAGGGTTCAAATGGTCGAACGTTATTTCTATTTTCGGCAATAGTAATTGATGTTACCCATGCATCATGAAGAGATTGCGGGTGGTTTAATTCATATCTTTCAGTGTTGGTTGCAAACACAAATAATTCACTCGGAAAATTATCCTTATTTGAATTTAGGTTAGAAATATATTCATCAAAACTAGAATTCATTTACCAAACGTCCATTTACACATAACGCTCTGTTAAGGGGCTTTTTAATAGTTTGCCAAAATGTGGAGCGAAGCGAAACTAGGCAAACTGTAAAAGTCCCGCTTGAATTGCTTGTTATATTTATTTTACTTCACAATCCAATAATTATGAAAGGCGATAGGAATAGTGCCCTGAGCGGAAACAGCTTTACAGCTTTCATCTGTTGGCCCATAGATAAGAACTTCAATTTCTTTACCTGCTGCTAGAGCCATTAAAGCCATAGATAATTTTTGGTCAAATTGAGAATCAGAACCATCTAGGAATATTGCTTTAGAGCTAGTCGCACATGGAATATTTGAAAAATCAAAATTACCATTCACAACTAAACCGCCGTCAACTAAACGAACCGATGTGGGAGTTGCTGACACCCAAACATGTGCAGTTGCGAAATTAGAAAACAACAACGCAGCCATAAATATACTTAACTTAGATTTCATACCTTTCCTCGATTAATAAATATAACGCCGTTTTAAGCGGCAAATTTCAGTTGGCTAAAATAAGTGAAGCACGAACAAAAAGCCAACTGTAATTTGTCCGCCTTAAAAACCCTTGTTATGTTGCGGCATTAACCATTGTTTTATTCGATATATTTAGTGCAAAAACAACAATACAACCTGTAACTACTACAGCAACCAAATCTTGCCAATCAAAGATACCTGTTCCTAAAGTGGGCTGCATTACCTCATATATTACACAACCAACCATTACCCCAAATGCTGAGGAGGGAGCTTTTTTGAAAGATTCTTTTGATAGTCCTATTAAAAGAAAAATCGCAGTAATAGTTCCTGTAATACTTGGTAAATAGTTAGCCAAGCCAAAATCAGCTATTTGATTGGAATAAACCCAATCACGATAATATGTATCACCGATATGAGTTAAAACTAGAAAAATAGCTCCAGTTATAATAAATACTATTCGAACATTACTCATACTTTCCTTAGAAACATAGCGCCCTGTTAAGGGGCTGATTAATGTTTGGCTAAAATGTGTAGCGAAGCGAAACCGAGCCAAACGTTAGCAGTCCCGCGCTTAAACAGCTTGTTATGCGTAAATCAATCGCCACCGCCGTCTCCAAAGCCACTGCCGCCATCATCTCCACCACTAGCAGATGAAGAACCGAAAAGCGCTCTAAACAAACCGACTCCTGATACGGAAGCAATTACATGATTCATTGATTCGGTAGATTCATTCTCAGGGGTATTGGCTTTGTAAGTTGCTACGTCGCAATACATTAAATATGCATAATGAGCGTGTCTTTTATTAAAGCCCATTTCATCTATGGTTTTATCTACTTGAGGTTTTGTGTACGTTGCCGAGCCGCCATACCTTTTAGCTAATGCAGGGCGAAGCTTGAACTTATACTTTCGAATAGTCGATTTTTTGCCAAACATTGATGTAACTCCTTTTACGCATAATGCCCTAATAATGGGCTAAAAACAGCTTGTTATATTACATTTACTCGTTACCAGAGTCTGAAGTTTCTACACTAACATATTGAGAATCATTTGAGTTCACGTTGGATTTTAAAGCACTTTTATATGGTAATTCGTTATCAGTTTTAAATAAAATGACTATGGAGCCTATAAAGGGAATAAACCACGAAACTAGCAACAACCAGAACCGCTGTCCCCCTGTTCGTAATGGACAAGTACAGATGTTTAACGTTGCTAATAAAGCGAAAAAAGAATGGACTCCAATCATCCATAAATAGATCGACACTCCGTCCATGACTTTCCTTAGTAATATAACGCCTCACTAAGAGGCAAATAATTATTGGCTAAAATAAGCGACGAAGGAGCAAAAGCCAACTGTTATTTGTCCTTATTAATTAGCTTGTTAGGTATTTTTATACCACGACTCTGGGTATTTAAACAGAAATACATAATCAAATGCCTGCTTTACACTAAACCTACCTGAAAGCACTGCAAAAAATGAAAAGATTGATGCAACTAATACAGCGCCAAAATAAACAGCAAAAGCGAAACTTACGATCATTACGACTAAACCAGTAAATACAACACCAGAAGTCACTTGACGGAGTGGAACACTAGTATCTAAGTTAAGTACAGCGAACAAATTTTCAAATTGCCACGAAAAGAAAGCTAGTCCTAAAGCGCAGCCAATTGCACCAACATAAGATGTAATTTTGTAATATTTAGGCTGGAGGTTTCTTTGATTTTGGATTGCCTGAACTAAAAATTTAATGACCAACTCCAGAAATACCTAACGCCCCAATAAGGGGCTGATAATGTTTGGCTAAAATGTGTAGCGAAGCGAAACCGAGCCAAACTTTAGCAGTCCCGCCTTGAACAGCTTGTTATGAGTACCTTTTATACTTACCTTTAGTTTTATCAACCCAGTCACTCCAAAAAAACATAAAAAATAAAAAACTAAAAATTGCAATGACTACAAGACCTCCTTCAATCTCAGGGTAGCGCGATAAGAGCTCTAATGCAGCAATATTCAAAGAACCAACTAGCAAGAGTTTAAGCCCTAATAATCTATTAACTCTAAACATTAACCTAGCAAATGGGTCAATAAAAAAACCATAAATCACTAAGCAAGAAAATAATAATGTATATATGTCAAATTGACCTTTTAAAATAAAAAGACAAAGAATATGAGATATAGCAAAGGCTCCAAAACATGGTTTGTCAGCTGTCGGGTTTTCAATGATTTTTAGTATTTTTCGACGACTCATAGTACTCATAACGCCCTAATAATGGGCAAAAAATTGTTGGCTAAAATGTTGAGGAACGAAAACAGCCAACTGTTTTTTTGTCCTTATTAATTAGCTTGTTATACGGCATTACCACTAATTTTCGTAATACTCGTCAACTTGCTTTGCTAATTCTTTAATTGGCTTAGCACCATCAAAATACTCTGAATTTTTATTATGAAACTCAATAAAACCCAACTTAGTTTCAACGTCATATTCACCAAGTGCTTCATCTAAGAATAGATAACCTAAGTTGCCATATGCTGTGTGATCTTTGTCGCTGTAATTATCGAAGAACAAAACAACACCTAATTTATCTTCATCTTTATATAAATTGTAATAAACATCGTCAGATTTTATTGAAACACCGCCATAGGTTAGCTCGTTAAGAGGCGTTCTTCGAGGGCGAAACTTTACGATTGTCCATTGTTTTAATTCAGGTGCTGAATTGAACAGTAACTCAACCGAAGGAAAAGAGTTTTTTATGCCACCCGCGCTTATTACAAACTCTCTTTTACCGTTCTCACGAATAGGACTAAATTCAAAGGTAAGTTCGGGATCAACTTTAGAAAGCGCTACAGACAATTTATCAAAAGTTTTTTCAGTATCTTTTTCAAAGTTAAAAATGATATCTCCATTTTTTTGGAACCATTTCCAAAAATCAGCCTCGACTGATGCATTTGCTTTAGAACCAAATATTGAAAGTATTCCCATAACTATTAATTTAACTCCGTACTTCATAGTTTCCTTGCCGTATAACGCCCCAATAAGGGGAAATTTATTAGTTGGCTAAAATGTTGAGCGCAGCGAAAACAGCCAACTGTAAATTTTCCCGCTTGATTGGCTTGTTATGTGCTTTTGTGCTCTCGTTCTTGTTTTAAAATTTTTAATAGTAAGTCTATTCGTCTGTTTACCTTTTTACTTTCAGCTGTAACCATACCTTGTACGAATGTAGATGCAGTAAATATAACGAACATTACATTATAGGTATCGGAATCAATGCTTAAAAACTGGCCTGCGATGATTAGTAAAACTAAAGGGGCAAGTATTTGTATAAGATCTTTGATACCAACACTTTTTGAACCGAGGTTATTGAATTCATCAATATCCTTTTGATGCTTTGTCATTTGATCATATTCTACTTTGGCTTTTATATTTGATTGATCATCATTATCCATAATTTGACACCTTACGATTGAAACACATAACGCCCTGTTAAGGGGCTGATAATGTTTGGCTAAAATGTGTAGCAAAGCGAAACCGAGCCAAACGTTAGCAGTCCCGCTTGAACAGCTTGTTATACGTTTACTAAGCCAAACCCTGGTTTTGTGATCTTATTTCCATCTTTATCTTTAAGGTGGTTACCCTCATTATCTTTTTCAGAGATGGATGTAATTCTAAGTATATTTGGATAAGTATTTATAACAGATATTAATTCTTCATCTGATAGTTTCGAATCATGTTTTTTCCTATATCGTTCGAAACTTACCCTAGTAAAATTTCTAGCCAACATGTAACCCACAACTTGATCTTTTATTAGCTCGATAGATTTTCGTTTTCTATCAGTTGTAATTGCAAATATGGATAATAAAGAAAAAAAGAATAAAACAATATATAACGCATCTAACTCTAAGCCTTTTAAAGGTTCAATTTTTTGAAACAAAGAAACCCACGCATCTAATACAAAAGGTAAAGCGAGGAATGAAATTATTAAGATATGAACGTGTGACGCTTCCTTAATCAATTCATAAAGTGGCTTAACATCTGAAATCTTCATCTTAACTCCCTGTAAACGTATAACGCCCCAATAAGGGGCTGATAATGCTTGGCTAAACTAGTGTAGCGGAGCGAAACTGAGCCAAGCTTTAGCAGTCCCGCTTGATTGCCTTGTTAGTGAGTATTTCAGCTTATATACACTTTATTGTTGCAATAGCAGAGCTTTTTGACATTGAACTGCCTGATGGCGTATACGCAGCGTCTTGCTTAAAAGCAAAGTCGTCACCAAAAAAATTTGGAACAAATTCAAACTTTTTTGATATGCAGACTTTTATTGCTTCTTCTTTAACTTTAGCTTTTAAATCATCAATATTGTCAAATGGGCTTCCTTGTACAGTAATTTTATACTCATCAATTCCTACTTTTTTAACTGATGTGCAAGCATTACAACAGACCAAAATAATTAATAAAACTAGCTTAAACCTCATAGATTGATACTTCCTTATACACACTAACGCCCTGTTAAGGGGCTGATAATGTTTGGCTAAAATGTGTAGCGAAGCGAAACCGAGCCAAACTTTAGCAGTCCCGCTTGAACAGCTTGTTAGAGCTTTATAATTCTTAATTCTTTGCTGCACATATATAATTTACTAGATCACTTTTACTTGAGCCTGAAACAAGACTTGACCATTTACTTTCTTCATCTTCTGCATACTCAAAATATTCAATATGTCCTTCGGTATACCCTAAAACTCGATACATCATCTTTGAACAATTAATTTCAGTTTTAGTGTAACCAGTATAACTTACACCTACTCTTTGATTGATGGCTATAAAGGTATTAGCCCTTTTTTCTAAGTAAACTAGAAAATACTTACCTTTATCATTAGTTGTTCGAATTATATGTTCAAAGATTGAATTAGTTTCATATTTTGACTTTGGTCTTTCAGGTTGCTGAGCAACAAGATATTTACTAAAAACCCATTCTGATACTTGATTGTCTTTAGAGTTATATCTAGAAATTCTAGCCCACTCCCCCTGAAACTCTTTAACAATAACCATTTGCCTATAAATTTTAGAACCAATGATTTTTGAATTTGAACTTGCCAAATTTCTTACATTTAATGTTTTCACATTAACATAGTTTTTGCCTAAGTTAAGCTCACTTGAATTAGAAGTAAAAGAGGTGAAAAACAAGAAAAATATCATCATTGGTTTATACATATTTACTCCATTAAAAATTTATAACACCAAAACTCGAAAAAGCTCTAACGCCCTGTTAAGGGGCTGATAATGTTTGGCTAAAATGTGTAGCGAAGCGAAACCGAGCCAAACTTTAGCAGTCCCGCTTAATTGGCTTGTTATAACGAAATTGGCACCGATACACCAGTATTAATGACAGCTTGATGCTCTGGTAAATTGATAGTCATCCATTGTTTAAATTTACCAAGTTCTAAACCAATTGGTTGATCAACTACACCTTTGTATATGTATGTCCATACATATTCCTCCATATAGTTAGCATCATTAATTGACACTAACGCATCTAAGTCTGCATCAGGGTTTACTGTCTTTTTCTCTCTTAATTCTTGCCAGATTAAAGCAGTCTTAGTACGTGCGAAGACTTCTCGTTTATACAAGCTAGGCTTACCATTATTATCAAGCTCTACAGGCCAAGCCTTCAATGATAATCCATAGGCCATCCAACCTGTTGATGTATTTTGATTAGCCATTACGCTTCGATCTAAAATAATTTGATTTTGGCCAGCCTCTTTTTTTGTGCTTGCACAACCTACAACAAATAATGTGATGAGAATTATGATTAGATGACGCATATGCTTCCTTTCGTTATAACGCCCCATTAAGCGGCAAAAAATTGTTGGCTAAAATTGTGAACGGAGTGAAACAGCCAACTGTTTTTTGTCCGTTTGAATGCCTTGTTAGTTTTCGGTACTTTCATACGTTCCAAGCCAGTCTTTGTGTTCTGGATATTTAAGCTTATAAGCTTTTATCTCAGACTCCGATGCGTATTTAAAATATAAACCGAAATAATCTAATAGGTAATCTTCGCCATTACCAATTCTCCAAAATATATCTGTAGGATGACGATTTGGATATTTAATCCAAGGCGGCTTTGCCGGATTATGCTTTAATTCATTTTCATAGCGATCCTTGAGCATCTTATCCCAAGAGGCTTTATGCTCAAGATACTTATTCCATTGTTCATCTGTAGAACCTGCCGGTTTTTCATCTGCCATTGTTGCCACCGATATAAAAATTAAATTGAATAGAAATGTTCGATATATATTCATAGAAAACTAACGCCGCTATTAAACGGCATAAAATAGTTGGCTATAATTTGTGAGGCACGAACAAAGCCAACTGTTTTTTGTCCGATTGAATGCCCTCCTTGTTATTTGATGGTAGCGAAAAACTACTAACGAAAACAGGAACTTTACGGGTTAAGGCAGCCCGACCGTAGAAGCAAAGAATGCCCAGCGCCACGACTAACCCAACCTTGAACTTTGAGCCAAAAACCTACCGTTGAATTAACCACGAAAGCTAATGGCGAAAACTTATGAACCACACACCAAACCAATATTAAAACACCGCTTTTACAAATAAAATTTATCTTGATTTCGTGGTGCCAAATAACAGCTTACTAGTGAGAATAAATCCTGCTTTCTGCCGAAAGTGGTTACTCTAACTAATGTTCATTTATTTACATTAATATACATCAGTTATTAATAGTTTCAAAAGCTTATCACGCTTCAGAACTGTTGATGCTTGTTGAAAGAAGGAATAGTTCTCGTTTTATGGGGGAAAGTGAGAATCATGAGAAAATTTCGCAATAAAACATTTGTTACAAAATAAAATGAAAATTTATTAGCGGAACTACTGATACGAAAATAATTGATTATCGTTGTCAATTTAAAGCTAATTTACCTAACGAGAACTATACTTTAAACCTATTCAGTGTGACCTTAAAACTAACACATGGAATTGCGTATGCCTCTCCCTATAATCCTATTTTACGGAGCAATCACCACGTTATTCCAAGCAAAATTACACTTCTATGTGTGGAATAGATAAACGCTATAGTAATGTACACGGCGAACGTATGCTTTCCCTATGTGCCAACATAAAGGAAAACAGCAATTAAAAGACAGCGGTGACATGAAAATACCCACCACTACCAGCTAATGTAAACTTTTTTTTTCATTCCACTTAACGACGCACTCTCAAGACAAAAGAGATTGCAATAGTTGCCTTTACCTTTGAAGATTTGTCGTTATCATAGCCTAAGCTTTTATTTATGTTATAGACTATGAAAGATTGCAATCAATGTGGTAAGTGCTGCATAAAGTACGGAGGCGGTGATCTTTCGGCAACGAAAGAAGAAATTGCCTTATGGGAAATATTCAATCCAGATATTTTTGATTATGTTAAAAATAATGAAATATGGTTTGATCCAAAAACTCAGGAAAAGCTAGAAAGGTGCCCTTTCCTTGAAATCTCTCCAATTGCTTCAAATAATTCAGCCCCCAAATATACCTGTAGCATTTATTTAGATAGACCTGAAGATTGTCGCCATTACCCAAGTTTAGTTTCTGAAATGATCAGAGATGAATGTGAAATGATTGAAGCCATAGACATATCGAAACCTAGACAAGCCCAATTAGCTCTAGATTCAATAATGAAAGGCAGTCGTCCGTCAATTACCGCTTAACGTGATTACCTTAAGCGGTTAGTTTTAGCTGCTTACATACGCAAAAGTAGAGCAACGTTGTTCTAATTTATTGTTCTTCCAATATCACCTTCAAATTATTCAATCCTGTTTGTAGATCATCACCAATAATTTGCTCGAAATCCATAAACAAAAACATAATATTCATCGGATAATCCATATGACCACTAAAGCCCCATATGATCTTTGTTTGATTTTCAGAAATACTTTCTGTGCTCATAAAGGCAGGCTCACTCGCTTCAAAAGGTTTTAAAAATCGTAATTCAAAATCGATACGTTCGCCGTCTTTAATCGCTATTATTTCTTGCTCACCTGTACCCACATCAGGGTTTTGTGAATCCCATGCGGAAACAAAGCCCACTTCTCCATCAGTACCTCGATAACTTTTTGTCATTTCTGGGTCCATTTGTGCCCATTTACTAAAATTATCTTGGTTCTTTAATAGTTTGACGTAATTAAACACCACCATATTAGGTTGATTTATTATAACTTCACGTTCAACTTCGTAACTGTCTTGCACGAAAATAGCCACTATCAGTGGTATAGCAATAATAGTCGCAATAACGATAAGTAATTTTTTTAACATAAGATAACCTTTTCTATTTTTTATTATAATTTGGCTTGCTAAGCCTAAGTTTGGCGCAACCATTGTTGCATTTCAATAATAAAAATAAGAAATAGAATATCGGTCAAAGGTTATAAAGCCTGTCGGTGTTGGCAACCTTCAGGCAATAATAAGGGCATATATCAAGTTGAATAATAGGTATAGGCTACGCTGATTTTTTAAAACGCAGTACAAAACGGTCTGTTTTACCACGTACGGCGGGGTCAAAAACAACTTTAGTGTAATCATCATTCCCATTACGAAGAAATGCAGCTTCAGCATCCAAAGTAAAGCCAGCCTCAATGAGTTCCTCTACCACATAATCTCGGTTGATTCGATGTAACTTAGGGTTATGTTCCTTGGCATTGTTGTGCATATCAATAATACCCAATACACCACCAGGCTTTAACGCACTTTTAAGTTGGGCCAATATTGCTTTACGCTTCGCTTTTGGCGCAGATGAATAAAGATCATGATAATTTAACACGACGGTTATCGCATCAACTTCATTGGTTAAATCAAATTCGCCAAACTCCTTTTTATAATGACTAACATTTGGCAATCGTTGATTCGCTATTCTCTGGTCAAACTCTTTAGCAAAACGCCCGTCAAATACTTCTAAAATAAACTTATTATTTTGCGCAATTACTTTTCCTTGCTCTCCAACACGATGAGATAATACTTCGGTATAATAGCCACCACTCGATAAAATTTCTAAAACAGTCATCCCTGGTTCGATACCAAAGAACTTCATCACTTTCGCTGGTTTTCGGCCAATATCGCGCTCTCGATCAGCCTGTGCACGTTGCTCAGATTGCAAGGCGTTGACAAATTGTTGTTCGCTATCACCATAGCCAAAGGCCATAGAACTCATAAAAACACTACAGCTAACTAATACAATTTTTAATTTCATGATTGCTCTCCTAAAGTACTACTTTGTTGATGACTTAAATGGTTATTCATTTGACGATTTATGCTTGTTACTTTAGCTAGCTTGTTGCGACGATAAAAAACATACACAACATAAATACCACCGGCTAAGTGGCCTAACATCAGCGCTTGAAACAAACTTACATCGGTTAAAAATACCGCACCAATAAATGTGCACGGTAGTAACAAAATAATGCGATGAATGACACCTAAAGACAGCGCTTGCCAAGGTTTTCCTTCTGCATTTAAACATGACTGATAAACGATAACTAAGCCCGCCCCGATATACCCAAACGGTACCCAAGTAAGGTAAATGGTTAGCAATTCAGCCACCGCGCCCTCAGGACAAATAAAATAGGACAACATGTTATTGTTAATCACTAAAGCAACCGCTAAAGCAAGCTGCAGTAAAATTACCAAACCAAAAGCAAATAAATATGCCTGTCGAACACGGCTGACATGACCGAGCCAAAAGTTAGTACCAACAATGCACGGCATGGTTGTCGTTAATACCATAGGTATCAATAAAAAAATGGATTCCATACGGAATATAAAAGCGAAAGCCGCGACATAGCTATAGTTAATTTCGGCGACAATGGTGGTTAATATAGCCATGCTTATAGGGGCAACTAGCTGCTGCGAAACAATCGTTATGCTATTTATTTTATTTGACAGTAACCCCCCCTTGATTTCTGCTAACTTAGGTATCGTCAAATGCACTTTTTTATGAAGAATAAATAGTGATATGCAAGCAAATAAAACGTCAACTATGCCATGAGTCCACGCCAGTCCCTCCAGCCCAGATATATAAAGTCCACTCTCAGGCATCAATAAAGCAATTGCTATAACACTCTTAGATAGCAGCCAAGACAGCATTAAGCGACTTGCGATTTTTGAGTTACCAAGCGCCCTAAATATAGCGCTAACTTGCCAAATAATAGCTAAAAAAATCCAAGTAAAATAACGTGATTCAACATACAGCATTTGGCTATTCGCCAATACTATTTTTGGATCACCAATATGACCTGAAGCCCAAGTTCTACTGCCAAGAAATGAAAATATAGCTTCATTAAAAAAGCAAAATAATAACGAAAAAAGCGCAATAAAAAAGGTAGCTTGCAACAAAGAGCTACTAATTGCGTTAGAAAGTTGATGGCCATGTAAGCATGACACTTTAACAATTTTATTATTGGTTATTATGCTCAAACCAATGGCAATGGCGGTTACTGCTGTTGTGATTGGTAAAGTAAAACCAAGTGCAGTTAAAACATCTTCACCGTTAAAAGCTAATAAACTAGATTCAAGCAAGTCATAGGCAAATAGCGCCAAAATAGCCGTGATCATCGGCAAGGATGAATGCACGATAACTTTAGGTATTTTTTCTTCTGCAATCCAGTTTTTAAGCTGTTGGTCCATTAAGCTAAAATTCTTGTTGTTAATATTCAATAACAAGATACGTGAAGCTGAGAATTTTATTCGTTCATGAATGTAACAATTCATGTTACTCAATGATTTAAATCGAGAAACTTAACTATGACTCGCTAAAATACACGTTACTCCGCACTTTTATTACGACGAGTAACATTAAAACTCCCCAATAGGCTATTTCATTAGGAAACATCTTTTAACAATCCAATTAACAAAATAACAAAATAACAACACCTTATTGCAAATGATAACAATTACCATTAAGATTACTATCAATGAATAATAAATGGATGTTATCTAACCTTAAGAAAGCGCTCGACTTTCTCTTTATCAATAAAGCAACTTTCAATCACTACTGCACATACATGGCTGTATGACTACTCGTGGGCAGCATAAAACATGGTGAATGATGCTTTTTATAAGTTTGAGTGAACACGAGAGTATCAAGGATAGCTAACGCTAATTTGAAAAACGATCAACCCTCTCTACAGGACTTAACAATAAAGGCCTGTGAAAACACACAAGCAAAGGATAAAACATGAATAAGCTTGCCCTGCAAGGGAAAGACAGCAATGGCTATTTAAAAAAAAGTAAACTGACAATCTCTATCGCACTAACATTAGCTTCGTTGGCAACAAGTCAATTGGCTTATGCAAATGATGATGCTATCGAATATGAAAAAATCACCGTTACCGGTCAAAAAATCACCCGAACTTTACAAGAAACACCTGCCAGTATTGCTGTTTTTAGTGATACTAAAATGCTCCAACAAAACTTAGGTGAAATCAGCGAAGTATTATTTGAAACAGCCAATGTTCACTCTTCTGCCGCAGGAAACTTTAGTATTCGAGGCATAGACGGCTTTAACGTTTCAGGTGCCGGAACCAGTGCTTTAGCTAGTGTTTACGTTGATGGCGCCGCATTACCTCAACGTCTAATACGCAATGGCTTCTCTACATGGGATGCAAAGCAAGTAGAAATTCTTCGTGGTCCACAGTCTACCCTACAAGGCCGTAATGCATTAGCTGGCTCAATTATTATGACCACAACCGCCCCTTCACATGAATGGGAAGGCAAATATCGCGTACAAATTGGCGAAAACGGTGAGCGTGAAGCAGCCATTGCGTTTGGCGGCAGTATTGTTGAAGATGAATTAGCTTTTCGTTTTAGCGCTGAGAAAGAAGATTTTGACGGCTATAATTATAATATTACACGCCAAGAAGATGCCGACTTTAAAAATGATGAACTTTACCGATTAAAACTTTTATATACACCAAGTGCTATACCAGATTTATCGGCACAACTTAGTTTTACTCATGCCACCACAAATAAAGGTACCAGCGGGGTAAATGTTCCAGCAAGTGGCAATCCATTTGACCAGCGTATTATTACTAATAACGATCCTCAGGAGTTAGTTTATAAAACAGATATTGCTAACTTAGAAATCAATTACGGTATTAGTGATACATGGGATTTAGTATCCATTAGCACATACTCAGAGGTTAACTCTTCATGGGACGATTATGATGATGATGCAGGCCCACAAGCGCTTGGTACGCGTTTCTATCATGAAGATACCGAAACATTTAGCCAAGAACTGAGATTTATCTATAACGGTGACCAGCTTACCGGTTTAATAGGTGCTTATTATTTTGACCAAAATATTCCCACTAATTATGGTGGTATTACCCGCATTAGTTTAGCGTCACTGGGCCTTACAGCAACATCTTTAATGAATAACTTCGGTTTAGATGAAGCAACAGCAAATTTTGCTATTAGCCAATACGCTGGTTTTGATCCAGTTGTTTTAGACCAAGCAAGTTCTACTGATCAAAACATTACTTCTTACGCCTTGTTTTCAGACTTTACTTACGAGTTCAATGAACAGTGGAATATCTTTGCAGGCTTTCGCTGGGACCGAGAAGAACAGGATAATAATGATAGCCAAAACTTGGCCATTGCCAATATAGATAAAATGCCAAATGTTGCAAATTACCCGGCGCCATTGAACCAACTTATTGGCGGTATTAACGCTCAATTGATTAACTACGCAGCCGATGCTAATACTCCTATTCCCGTTACCGACGCAAGTTTTAACGAGTTCATTCCAAAGTTAGGTGTTAGCTACAACTGGAGTGACGATATTACAACTAGCTTTACCTTTCAAAAAGGGTATCGTTCTGGCGGCGTTGGTGTTAATTCGGCAAAATCTTCACCTTATCAATTTGACTCAGAGAGCACATCAAACTATGAACTTGCATTACGCTCATTTTGGTTAGATGGCGATTTAATGTTGAACGCCAATGCTTTCTATATTGATTGGAAAGATCAACAAGTCAGTGTTCAGCTTTCTGAAAACTCATTTGATAGCGAAACAAAAAATGCTGGCAGTTCAACCGTTAAGGGCTTTGAGGTAGAAGCTTTTTATCAAGTTACTAATGAATTTGAGTTATTTGCCTCACTTGGACAAGCAAAAACAGAATTTACTGACTTTGTTATAACCATACCAACTAATAATGCCCCTACTGTTTACGACTTAACAGGTAGAAGCTTTGCTGATGCACCTGATTGGACAGCAAATATTGGCGCTACTTACCAAGCTGACAATGGTATTTTTGCTAATATAAATGTTAATTATGCCGACAGTTCAAATGCCGATACCAACCCATATAGCCGCGGTCAAAAAAAGGGTGACCCAGAATTTAATTTACAAAACGGTGCCCGTACCTTAGTTAACGCAAAAATAGGCTACGACTGGGAAACTTTCGGTATCTATTTAATTGCTAAAAACTTATTAGATAAAGAATACATTTCAGGGGCAGCACTGGGCACGGGTAGACGTGTAGTGAGACATGACTTAGGTGCACCACGTCAAATTAGTTTAAGTTTGCAAGGCACTTTCTAACGGCTAATTAACAACGAATGCTTAAACAAAAATGGCTATTTACATCAGTAAATAGCCATTTTCATATCTAAAACCAGTCATGACATCTTAAGCGCTTTATTGAATTAAACTAATAACTTAGCGTCATGGGCATAGTCATCAAATTAATTTTTTACTATTGAATAATTAGCGCTATACATGGTGTTAATTGGTTGCGAAATCACCTTCAATTATAGTTTCTTCAATAGCTGTTTTTTGCGCTAATTTATATGCTATAAAAGTAAACAATGCTGCAACCGCGGCAAACCCAACTTGCATGCCAAAAGCCGTATATTGACCGGCTTGCCAAAGCAATTGTAAGTTTTCTGGAAACAATAGCCAGTCACTGATTATCGTCAGTAATAATATCCCCGCAGCGCTAACAAAGCTTGCAACTAAAAAAGTTCGCTTTTCGATAAACAACGCAATAATAGCTGAAATCAAAAGGGTTGCGACAAAAGCATAGACAACAAAATCAGCTCTTTCAGGAAAAGAAACCGGCAACAACCTTTCAGCAAGAAAAGCCACGCAACAGGCTATACCAACGCCGAGCGTACTAATAAGCGTGGTACAGGTGGCTACTTTCACTGAACGTTGTGATATTTTCAGCTGCTTCTGGCGTTTTTCAATCCACAATAAATTACCCGTTACAATTAGCCCACAAACCGCAATGCCTAAAATGAAATAAATAAAACGTAAATCTAAACCGGCAAAGCCACCAAAATGCAGCTCACTCAAGGTATCAATACCGTGTCGAACCTCACTATGCTGGTTAACATCGTCTTTAAATATAATCGAATTATCACTAAGGTTAATTGCTACTTCAAAACGCTGGGCAAAATTACCATCAATGCGGCCAATTAAATGCATTACGGTACTTTCATCACCGTAGTTATACATTCGAACCACTTTAGGTACATGGCCAAACTCGGCACTGTATTGCTCAACCAATTGGTCGATGTTATTAAATTTTTGCGGGTTATCTTGCCATTCAACCTCAACACTGCGGACACCAGCATCATTTAACAATGCCTCTTGATCCCCTTTATATAAAATAACAGCAAAAGCAATTTGATAAATAATCACCAAGTTAAATATCAAGCCACTTAATGCATACATCAAAGTAAACGGAATGCTGATGGTACCAACAACATTATGCATATCGAGTAATTTGCTACGAGTGTTAGAATCAGTACGGTATTGAAAAAAGTTACCCACTAACTTTCGAGCATGGAGCAAAATTCCTGACAACAACATGAAGAAGAAGAACAAGGTAACAAAGCCAATAATGTAGATACCAAAAGGAATATTTAAGTCTCGATGTAACTGATAAATAAAATCTGCAAGTATGAATTGATCAATTTCACCAACAACTTGGCCAGTATATGGGTCTAACAATAAACCAATAAATTCACGCCCTGCTTGTTCTTCAATTAGGTCGACATAAGCTTGATAATAAGGCGTTTCTTCTGATGGAGGTAAAATGGTTAAATGTTCTTTGGCATTAAAAGGTCGATCCGCAATCGCTAACTCCATAATTTCACTTGCGGATAATATTTCTCCTTGTTTAATAACATGTGTTGGCTGAACTGACCATAAGAAAATTTCATGGCGAAAAAGACTAATTGAGCCAGCAAAAAATACCACAAACAACAACCCTGAAATAATAATACCGAGCCAGCCATGTGCATCCGTTAAATTTTTTAATGTATATTTTTTCATTGCTTAACCTAAAAAGTAATAAATGTTGATCAATGCAGAAACAATCAGCGGATACCCACATCGCTGCCAAGCTTGTTTTGCTGAATCTGATGAGTAGCACATCACCAAAGCGATAGCCCACATAGGAAAGGCAACCACCAAGCCTATTAATAACTTTTCATCGATGTTAAGAGGTAGAATATAATTTAGGTTCAACATGACTGAAATTGATAACAAACAACCTAAAAATATTGCCACTAAGGTTTTATGCAACATATTGCCTCCCTGTACTAAACAAAACAGTGATAAGCATGATCGCAGTAATGGCAACAGGGAACATTCGGTAAGCAATATGACCATATATAAAAATCACAGCGCCCCAGCATGCCATGATTAATGCCAGTACATAAAAGAAGGCAGTTGCCGCAATGTGATGCTGTGATGCGGAGATATAAGCGACAATGACTAAAATTAGAAAACCGCCCCAAGCAGCATGTTTATTAGTCGGCTTAGCGAGTAGTTTTTGATTTGGTGAGGCTGAATAACTTAAAAGACAGGCGATCCAAGTTAAAAATATTGTAAGTTCCATTTAAATCCACTTTATTGATAATTGTTCGTATTACGATTTGCATTTTATAGATTTTCGTTAAAATTGATAACCCTAAATGAAATAAAACTGGCATGATTTAAACAAGGTAACCCGCGATTGGGCTTACGTTGTTTTTTAGAAATATCTTTTGAATATAAAGCGTTGGTGAGGAAATATTGATAGTGATAGTGATATGTATACGTGCAGCAACATATCACTATTTGTAAACTAGGTTAGCCCTTGGCAAGCATGCTGTCTAACCAGCGGGTCGGTAATAACCTTTTTAATATTGCAAAAAGTTTTGTTGGCGTAGTAATACGGTAACGCAACTTAGGTGTTTTACTTTCTAACGCGTGAATCAATGCGCGAGTAACGTCTAGCGGTTCTAAAGTAAATGCAGCATTTGATTTTTCACTACTTAGGCGCTCAACTTGTTGGCGATATTGTTGTTTATGGTCACTTGACTCAACATCAATATGCGCTTGAAAAGCAGCTAAGGCATTGGCGCGAAATTGCGTGTTAATAGGCCCAGGTTGTAAAAGCACAACATCAATATTGGCTGGTTTTAGCTCTAACCTAAGAGTATCGGTTAGGCCCTCAATGGCATACTTAGAGGCATTATAAGCGCCTCGATAAGCCATAGATACAAAACCTAATACAGAGCTACATTGTATAATACGGCCATGTCCCTGTTGTTTCATGATAGGAATAACTTTTCGAGTAAGTTCATGCCAACCAAAAACATTGGCTTCAAACTGGGCTCGTAATGCTGACGTTGGTAGGTCTTCTAATGCCCCAGGTTGCCCATAAGCACCATTATTAAATAGATAATCAAGCTTGCCATTGGTTGCTAATAATATATCGCTTAGCGCCTGCTCAATAGTTTCCGGCTCAGTTAAATCAAGCAAATGCGCCGATAACCCTTTCGCTGCTAAATTTTTTACATCTGCTGGTTTACGCGCTGTGGCGAAAACTTGATAACCACGTGCCGATAAGGTTAATGCTGCGTGCAAGCCAATGCCGCTCGAGCAGCCGGTAATTAATATTGATTTTTTAGACATTAATAAATCATAAATATAAGTAAAGTTATTCGCCAGCTTACTAAAATATAACGCTCAAGCAAACGAATATGCTAAGTAAATACCAATGGTGCTACCTTTTAATTAAAGGCGTTACATTTAACATCGTTCATCTTTAGGTGAGTCCATAACAACATGGGTCGTAATTGTACGCACCTGAGGAATGGCACCGAGTACATTAGCGTGAAAAGCTTTAAATGACTTAATATCATGGGTTTCAATACGCAGTAAATACTCGAAAGCCCCTGTCATGTTGTGACATTCTTTAACTTCTTCAGCAACATTAATTGCCCGTTCAAATGCCTGTTGCGACTCGGTAGAATGCTCATCTAAACCTATGGTGACATAAGCAATAAAATGATTACCTAGCAATTCAGGATTTAATACCGCTCGATAGCCTTTAATTAAGCCGCTACTTTCTAACTCCTGCACTCGTCGTAAACATGCCGATGGCGACAAACCTATTCTTTCTGCTAGCTCTGAATTGGCAATTCTGCCGTCACTTTGTAACTCGCGCAATATTTCACGGTTATATCTATCTAATTTAGTCATTTATTGTCCATTTAGCGATATTATTTGATAAATTCGCACAGTTATTGCCTGTAAATAAACTTATACTTGTTTAACAATGAAAACAACAAGGACTTTATTGATGAACGCTGAAATACTCACTGCTTTAGCGATTTTTGCTTTTGTATCGTCAATCACACCTGGGCCAAATAATTTAATGCTAATGAACTCTGGCGCTAACTTTGGCTTTAAGCAAACATTGCCACATGCCTTAGGCGTTGGTATTGGTTTTACGGTTATGGTTGCCCTCGTCGGTATGGGAATTATGCAAATATTCGATGCATTCCCGATCAGTTACCAAATACTGAAAGTATTGAGTATTATTTACCTACTCTATTTGGCGACTAAAATTGCCATATCTGACACATCAATTAAATCAACAGGTGATGAAACTCAGAAAAAATCAGTACCGCTTACTTTTATGCAAGCTGCAATGTTTCAGTGGGTGAATCCAAAAGCGTGGACCATGGCACTAACTGCAATTAGTGTATATGCGCCATCAAAAAACTTAACAGCCGTGCTCATTGTTGCCCTAATTTTTGGTTTAGTGAATTTTCCATGCATTAGCAGTTGGATAGTGCTTGGCGAGAAACTGCAAATATTTTTGACCAATAAAAGGCGCCTAAGATTTTTCAATTTCACCATGGCAATCCTATTAATACTGTCATTAGCACCTGTTATATTGAATTAACAACCTAGCCTTTGCCATTGAGGACTAGCCTCCCCACGGCAAAGGCTCATCCGTCAAATTTATTCTGATAAAAAGCTATGGCATATTTGCCAGCTATTAGGGCACTGACTTTTCGCAGTATTAGATAACGCGTAATTAAAGTCTTTCAAAGTCAGCACTCGGCCACTATGAGCAGCAGCAAAACGTTCTACATCTAATTTTTCTTCTGCTAAACGTTGCGCTAATAACTTCAGTGTTTGGCCACCGTTAGGCGAGCCGCTAACTTTACGAGAAAAGAACATATCAGCAGTAAATAATAGTTTTGCCTGTGGAAAATAGCTGATTAAATTATGTGTTGCATGGCCGCTGGCAAAATCAAGTACTTGCAATGCACCATTGGCATAGCTTGCAGAGCCAGTTACTACATCAAAACGCTCAGGTGCGATATCAGCGTAGGCAAGCTCTTTAATTCTCGCTTGATGCTCTTTAACACTAATAAAGGTTACGCCAAGCTCAAATGCTTCTCTCATACCTTCAAGGTGATCAATATGGTGATGACTAACCACTTGATATTTTAGTGGTTTGCTATTTCCTGCCAACTTTTGCACGACTGTTAGCCTATTCGTTAAGTCTTCATAACCGCCAACACCAATATAATAATCACCAGCATCTAAAAATACTGAAAAGCCCCAATCTTGGCCTGCTAAATAAATGTTATCGTCAAGCTTTTCAACCATCATCTCAGAAAACGACAATGTTGGCGCACTATCTTGATAATTTTCTGGCAGCTCAAACGCCCGGCTTACATCTGGATTAATGACTAATTCTCGTGCTACTGACACCATATAAGGCTGACCACCCCGCGTTACATAAGTGCTAGTAGCGAACTTCACCTCTTGCTGAGATTTAGCCTTTGAATAGTTATAAATAAACAATTTACCCGGCTGCCAATCTGGCTTTGACATTTTAACGATTAAGCCTGTTTGCTGATTAATAAATAACGTTAATTCCTCGTAGCCTTGCATCACTAACTTAACCTTGAATAACTGCGAGTCAAAGGTTACCTCGTCATCAAGTACTGTTGCATCGTCAATATTTCGATAAAGTAAGACCGCTAAAGCAGTATCTAAATAGTAAAAGTGGCGACGGTCGGTTCGTGCATAACTTAAATTCGTATTAACAGATAAGGTTTTTAAACTGTGGTTAAGTTGATAGCCTTGCTTACCATCAAACATTTGATGTTGAATAGAAAAGCTGTCTTTATCGCCTCGTATCCACTTAAAGTTTTTTCTTTTATTGATGAAATCAATGGTGCTATCTGAGCGATAGTTCACCAAGTCAACCGCGTTTGGGCTTTCACTTTGCCCGTAACGAAAACTTTTATAGGTGTCCTTTACATTAATACTTTTGATTGCTTTAAAGTGCTCTTCGCCATAGCCAGAGACAACTTTATTGATTATTTCTGTTTTATTGTCACTAGCAAAAGCCGCTGCACTATCAGCAAAGTAACAGGCCAGTAAAATGACTATTGTTATTATTTTATTCATACGCTAATCCCTTAAATGTGGTCAATAAATCCTAATGTAGCTAACATTTAATCGCGATAACTATGAGATAAGAGGGATGAATCTTAGGTCAAATAACAAGTAGAAACATAAACTTACAATTAGCAAGTGTTTGCATAAAGTAATTAAATTGCATGAGGGGTTAACCGGGGAGTAATTTATTTACCATTGTCATTAAAACGAGATAGGAATCAATACGCTATAGATATTAATCTTCGCCGGCATTAACACGTATAACAACAGAGCCAGCTAACTTGTCATGCCAGCCCTGCTTCTTTTTATCCATTGCGATCCAGAGAAAACCAAGCCCTAGTGGCAATAGGGAAATGTAATACCCAACATATCGAATAATAGCTTGCTTAACACTAAGTTTATTACCGGTTTTCTCATCAACCACTTTTGCCAACAAGGCTATTTTTCCTGGTGTTGCCGACTTATAAAGCCAAAATAGAATAATGGCGAGTATAGGAAATACATAGCTAATAATAACGTCGAGCCAACCTTGTACTGATTCTCCAGAATAAAAGTATTCGCCACCATATATCAAAAATAAAATGGGAAAGGTGATCATGATAAGAATGATAGTGTCGATAATGCTCGCCGCAAACCGTGTCCAAAAACCAACATAGCTAACTTCTGTTTTCATGTTAGGTGTTGAGGTTTCTTGGGCTTGACTGTCGGTAGTTTCAATATTGCTCATCATCATTCCAAATTAAATTATCGCTTATTTCAGCGCTATACCTGAATGAGATAGTAGCAATAATTGAAATCATGCAGCTAATGCCAGATCAATAAAAGCTCTCATAACTGCACGTTAAACGGTTATTCTTACTCTTTGGAAGCAGGCGTTTGCGTTCCTGTTTGCTGTTTAGCTCGCCAATAACCTTGCGCGCCTAGTTTCTCCCAAGCCCACTTTATCCAAGATAAGCTAGTAAAGCTTAACCAAATAACCCAAGCAAGCATTAGTCCTTTATAAAATAATACCGGAATACTAAACACGGAAATGTTAGGTAAAAGGCCGTCAGATTTATCGGCAAACCACTGTAGGTTATTGCCAAAAGAGTAATTACCAGTAATGCCCATATTTGGTGAACTTAATAGGCTGGTAGGAATAACGGCGATTAACGCTAATACGGTAACGATTGATAATCCGTACAAAACAAATTGTGAAAAATTAAAAGCAATTCGATTTAAGTTTTTCGGTCGATAAGTACTTGCTGTTAGCGATGCAAACCAAACTGCTACTAGCATTAATATGCCCCAGTTGTTCAAACTTAAACCAAAACCTAAAGCAATCCAACTCATTAAGGTTAGCGGTGAAAATGGCACACGAGCCACAACTATCGCTAATAAAATAAAAGCTAACAATTCACCCCAATATAATACTGCTGGGCCAAGTATTGGGCCATCAGTCCAAAGTACCCAGCGCTGCCGCGTTAAGTTGACAATACTAGTGATATTACTAACTGGTGCGTTTAAGTTGATAGTAGGTACTGTTAACAATAATTCATTACTGGTATTTGAGCGCATTGAAACTTGAATAGTGTGCTTACCGGGTAAAATAGGCAAAGCTAATTTGCCTTGCTCAAGTTGCAAATTAATCAATTTATTATCGGTTCTAATTTCTTTTAACTGATAACTATCAGGCAATTCAATGTGATGCTCTCCGCCACGGGTACTGCGATAGTCAAATGACAAGTTTAATTTTGAGGTGCGAGTGCCCTGTTCAATTTCCACATCAACTCTATCAATTGCAAGGATTTCACCTTTAACCGCGTTAGGTCTTGATGTAGCAATGGATAAGGTTTCTCCCGGGTAAGGGTAAAATAAATATGAATAGTAGTCATCGGGCTCTTGCGCACCTAAAATCATTGGTATACCACTGATCTCAGCATGCCACGAAGGGTTAACAATAATTTGCCACTGTTCAACCAAAGGTAAAGTAGCACTGGCCTGTAAAGACAATAATGCCTGGCGTTCAAGTGTTGAGTCCCAACGAAACTCATCTTCCCCTGCAGGCAATGTAACATTGACTTGCGCATTTTCTACCACCATATCAGCGCTAATAATACGTTCACCCGGCAAGGTCGGTATTTGCATATTAATAGAGCCAGAGCTCGGCGCAATACGTTTTACCCTTGTTGTAACTGTCCATACTTGGTCAATAGATAACTCCCTCACCACCTTCACGAAAGGCTGATAAGCATATCGCGTTGACGAAGTATTATTTTCCTTAGCAGTATCGCTATTATTGAGTGTTTGTTCATTGACTACAGAAAGAAACGCTAAGGTATTACCTGTTAAATGATTGGCCTGCACGCCCACCACTTCCCAAGCCTTATTTAAGCCTAATTCAACATGTTGCGGTTGGTCTTTAAATTCAAGCTGAAAAGTATCTACAGGTGCAATTTCTCCGGACAAACTAAAAGTGGAAATACCTTGCGCTACCGGAATATATAGCCAGCGACCTTGCTTAAGTAAACTATGTACGGGCTTACCATTTAACAAAAGCTTTTCCGGTCGCCAAAACTCTGATTTTGGCAAGGCAATTGCTGTTTCTGCATTGGCATGAACATTAAGTATTACAGTTAACTGCGACGCTTGACTTTGCACTTTTATTCGGTTGATTAAGGCACAGCTAGGCGCACATTCAGGAGCTGCTAATACGCGCTGTTGCAGTTCTTCGAGCAAGGCTTGTTGTGGAAAGTTAGCTGCTTCTACTTTTCCAGAATAGCCAGGTAGTAATAATCCTAAAGCGAATAAAGTCATTAGTGCAGACGAGTGAAAGTTTTTAACTTTCAGCTTAACAACCTCTTTTAGTACCAAGGCTAACCATAACAACGCCAATAAAACCCCTAATATTTTAACGGCCCGATAACTGTTCTTTGATAAAACAATAACATCGAACTTTTGCCCTTGAGTAACAGGACTGTGCCAGTTTATGATGTATGGTTGCCACTGCCAATCAGGAATACCGGAGCCAGCTTGGATCATTGCGTCTGATTGATAACGCTCCATCAATAAATCTGCTCTTTTAATTCGGCTACCTGTTATTTCAATGCGCTCAACATCTTGCTGTGTTGAAAAAGCTTGCTTTTCAGCGCGGGATTGCACCATATCTGTAACAATGCTCATTTCCGCATTACTACGGTCATTAAAACTCTGCACTTTAGTAACATTAGCTTCGAGTTGCGGATGAATAACAGTTCTTAACTGCATTGCACTAAAATACAAAATAGCACCAACCACTAAAGCGACACTAAACGCCCAGTAACCATTAACTATTGTTTTTAACGATGTAAATGGTTGATGAGTTTTGACTGCTACCGCCATTAAAAAATTTACAACGGCAAACAGTGGTACGCCACTTTCTTGATAAATCGCGATCAACATTAATGCAGTAACCACACCAGCACTAACACTAACGATACGACTGGCAACAAATGCCGAAAGTAAAACAATGAAGCTCGCCCAAATGGTCCAATTACTCCACCAACTATTAGAAACACTGTCAGCGCCGAATACCGCAAACAGCTTATTACCTGGTGGCAAATTCAACCTTAACGAAACACGTTCAAAGTTGTTTTGCCATCCACTTATAGCAATTTCACTATCAGCCTGAAAAATACCACGAGCTTTAATATTGGTGCCTGGATACCGGTTTTCTATGCCTCGTTCCCCATCACCTTTACTGGTTATTAATACCGAACCATCTTGATCTTCTGCTGACTCAAGCAGATAAGGTAACTTCATACTTAGCCGCCAATCATTAATCATTTCGCCGCGAATATTATCATTAAAAGTATAGTTTTCACCGTCGAATGATAGCCACAAAGTGCGGTTAAGGGTTAGCTGGTTTTCAATATGAACTGGTTTACCTCTATGTTGAATGTCGTAATGGAGTGCGTCACCTTCTTTCAATAAATAGCTCGGTAATTTGTACCAAGCACTTGGCATATCGGCCTGATTACTATCAATCATTTGTGCACCACTTAACCGGCCAATACGTAGGCTTTCGTCACCTTCAAATACCCAAACTTCTTCTTTAGGCCAATGGTGTGACTGTATTGGTTTTTGCCATGTCAATAATGTTTGTTTCGCATAACCCCGTATTAGCATTTGCCAATTACCTGGTTTGAGTTTTACATGCAACAATCCATCTGCATCCAAAAATGCAGGTAGTTCAGACTCAATGCCAATTAACTCAATATTTTCAGGCAAAGCGCGACCGACAATAACTTCACGCATTTTCCCAGAAACGCTAAAGTCTACGTAAGTATCTAAGGCGATGTGGCTACCGTCAGTAATTCTGCGTGCAACCGTAACATCTATTGAGTCATGTTGTGCTTGGCTTGGCTCCAATTCTTGCAGCCATAGATCATTATATTCAATTTTAGGAAAAGCAATTACTTGACCATTAATGCTCATTTTCACAAATGCATATTGGCGCGGAATATTGATACTTTCAGGAATGCTCGGCCAGTTAAATTTCCCTGTAACCTGATATTCGCCTTTTTCTAAAGCAATAGCTGGCTTACCTTGATATAAAATTACTGGCAACGACTTATTATTGACCTTTACCTCTAATGGCCAATTCTCTGCACTTCCCGGTAAAGGAATAGTGCTTTTTGCCAGTACTTGCCATGACTGTTGAAATGTTGCCCCGGTATCTGTTACATCAAGTACTAAAATACTTGGCCAAGCACAAATATGGTTTTTCTTTTGACTATAATCGCTACGATTAATAAATGGGCAATTATAAGCCTCGTTGCCTTCCATCACCCATGGTAGCCACGGCGTAAGTGCTTTCGGGACATTCTCGGCAATAGACTTAGACTCAAATGCAAACGATGTTATCGATAACAACATAATCAAGACACCAAAAATACGAGAATAAGCTTTCAACATACAGACATAACTCCTTGTAATGATTGCTTTCAGTGTGCACTTAACTGCACCTGAAAAGCAAACATTAACGAGTAAATGACAAATAAAGTGTTGAGATAGATTGATAAGACATATTTTTAATTATATGCCCTATGCCGGCTTTAAAAACCAGTAACAACTGTTTATTTTCGTGCGACCAAATGCACAGTGCTGGTAGAGCGCTCTAAAAATGCACCTTCACAATAAGCAAAATAATAAAGCCATAAGCGCTTAAATTTTTCATCGTAGCCATATTTAACTAATTCTGACCAAGCATTTAGAAAGTTTGTTCGCCAATCATGTAATGTTCTCGCATAATCGAGACCGATATCATCAATCGACTCGACGACAAGTTGACTATGGTCAGTGATGTGTTGCGTTAAACAATTTATTGACGGTAAAAAACCACCCGAAAAGATATAACGCTGTATAAAATCAACATTGTTTTTATAATGTTCAAATCGTTGATCGGCAATGGTTATCGATTGAATTAATAGTTTACCACCTGACTTTAAACGCTCATTACATTGCTGGAAAAAACTAGGTAAAAACTCAAAACCAACCGCTTCAATCATTTCTATAGAAACAACCTTATCAAAGCTACCCGACAAGTTCCGGTAATCTTTTTTTAACAAGGTAATTTTATCTGTTAAACCGAGATTTTCAACGCGTTCCTTGGCGTATTCATACTGAGCGTCTGAAATAGTTGTCGTGGTAACATTGCAACCATAATGCTGCGCGGCATAAATGGCAAGGCCGCCCCAACCTGTGCCTATTTCCAATAACTCATCGGTACTTTTCAACTCGAGGCGTTGGCAAATAGTTTCCAATTTAAAAAGTTGAGCTTGCGACAGAGTTGTCTCTTCGCTTTGATAAATAGCCGATGAGTACATCATTTCCGGATCTAAAAATCGCGTATATAACTCATTACCTAAATCATAATGGGACAAAATATTGCGCTTTGAACCTGCTTGCGTATTCCTGTTTTGCCAATGACTAACAGCATTTTTTATTTTATTTGACCAAGACTTTTTAGTTTCCAAGCTATCAGTTGCTTGCTGCGCCTTCGCGAAAATACGAATAACATCAGTTAAATTTGGACTACTCCATTTTCCATCAATATATGCCTCCGCAGCGCCTATACTGCCGCCTTTAACAAAGTCACGATAAACACTAAGATCATGTATATGAATTTTACCTTTAATAGATGCTTCATGGACGGCACTTGGAAAATATAAATGAACTGTACCTTCGACAACCTCCAACTGGCCATAATCGAATTTCGAAAATACCGAATGAACAATACTGCGACAGCGCTTATCTAGCCAATTAAGCTTCTTTGTTACGCTGATATCCTCAATTTGTTCCATAAAATACTCCTAATTATTTTTTTGGTAACCTAAAAAAGGTACTCGCTTAATCAACAGTCTTAACGCTTGCCAATAAATACCGGCAACAACCTTTATGGTCATAACAGGAAGCTGACACCAAACCTTCAACAAATTATGTTTAGTAAATGCCTTACGCTTCATTCGTAAATTAGCATCAAATAATTTTGTCATTTCACCATTGTGATTATCAATACGTTTATTTTCTATATTGATTATTAAATTGTCGCTGCCATCACTTGGCGCTTTAACTCGCCAAAAGTAAGACATATCTAAATCCATAAATGGGGAAACCTGAAATGCTTTTTTGTTAACTTTTTCGCCCCTGGCAAGTAAGTCAATTAAGTAGTAATGCCTTTCATTCCAAGGTGTATTACTCACTTCAGCAAGCATTTGCGTACAGTTTCCATCTCGGTCATAACAAAAGTAAAAATTTGCTGGACTGAAATAAATGCCAAAACACCGTACTTGCACTAACATCACTATTCTTTGGATATCGTGATGTCCATTTAACTGTTGTACTTTTTCAGTAATACGGTGACGTAATGATTTTGGTTCACCCCGCAAGTAATCTTTTTCAACAAAGCGAAGCGGGTAAAACCATGAAAAACCGAATAAACCTAACTTTTGCTCTTTATTTTCGAGATCAGTTAAATCAAGTGCCAACATAAACAAAGAGTAATTAAAACTATGCTTTTTTGGGGCAAATCGTCGATGTGCAATATGGCCGCTATAGATGTAGCTATTTTTAAAAGCTTGCATTAGATAACGCCATTGGCATGTTCATCTAAATAACAATCAAAACGCTGCGCAACTTCTACCGCACTTCTTACGCCATCTTCATGAAAACCATTGTGCCAATATGCGCCAGCAAAATGGGTATGATTAACGCCGCAAATTACCTTTCTTTGTTTTTGAGCTTGGATAGAGTCAGTTGAGAATATCGGGTGGTAATAGGTAAACTCTTGCAATATCTCGTTAGGGTCAATGGCGGCTTTTTGGTTTAAGGTAACGCAAAAAGTATGTTCACTACTGATTCCCTGAAGAATGTTCATATTATAGGTAACACTTGCCGGTTGATGGCGATCTTGGCTAAGCTGATAGTTCCAACTTGCCCAGGCTTTTTCTCGTTTAGGAAGCAGAGCTTTATCGGTATGTAACACCACCGAATTTTCACTATATGGCATTGCAGAGAGTATCGTTTGTTCATTTTCACTGGCATCACTTAACATTGCTAATGCTTGATCAGAATGGCAAGCAATCACCACATCATCAAAAATTTCACTATGACCATCATCAAAATCTAACTGCACTTTATTATCAACTCTAGTGATGCCAGTAATGTTAATACTTAATTTAATATTTTCCTGAAAAGGCTTACATAGTGGCGGTAGATAACTTCGAGAGCCATTTGGAATAACGTACCACTGTGGCCGGTCAGCAATATTTAACAAGCCATGATTATGAAAAAACTGCACAAAAAACTTAAACTCGAAATCCTCCATCTGCGCCAATGAACTTGACCAAATAGCCGCCCCCATAGGTAAAATGTAATGTTCAGAGAAATAAGCACTAAATTTATTTTCACTAAGAAAACTGCCTAATGTATAACCACTAATATAATTTTCTTGTTGATAAACCGCTTTACATAACTTATTAAATCGTAAAATCTCTTTTACCAATAACCAAAATTTTGGTCTAAAAATATTGCGCCTTTGCGCAAATAGCGTATCTAAATTATGTCCGTTGTACTCCATTCCCGATTGACAGTTATGCACTGAGAAACTCATTTCAGTTGCCTGTTTACCGATACCAATTTCATTTAACAACGCTAGGTAATTTGGGTATGTTTTGTCGTTAAAAACAATAAAACCTGTATCAATAGCATAGCGTTTACCGTTTTTTTCGACATCAACTGTGGCAGTATGACCACCAATTCTGTCACTTTTTTCGAAAACAGTGACTTGGTGCTTTTTTGACAAGAGATAAGCAGCAGTTAAACCTGATACGCCTGAGCCTATAACAGCAATATTTTTCATGTTGTTTGCTTCCTTGTCAGCATCGCTTGCCATATTGGCGATGGAAGAAATGAAATTAACTTGAGCAATAAAGTTAATCGTTTAGGAAAGTGTAAATAGCGCTTACGCTTTTCAACACCTTTAATAATCCGCGAGGCCGCTTGTTCACTGGAAATTAAAAATGGCATATCAAAAGTGTTTTTGTCTGTTAAAGGTGTTTTTACAAAACCAGGATGTACAAGCGTTACCTCAATAGACTCAGTTGCCAAATCAATCCGTAAACTATTGGCGAGATAATCCATACCTGCTTTAGATGCTCCATACGCTTCACTACGCGGAAAAGGTAAAATTGTCGCACTTGAACTAACAAATACCACCTGCCCGCCTTTGGCAACTTTAGGCAGCAGAAATTGCAATAAGGTCCCCATTGAAGATAAGTTGGTTGCGATAATGTCAGAGAACAATTTGCCATCAAAATGCTTAGCATCGTCAATATATTTACAATCACCAGCATTTAAAATGAGTATATCAATTGTGTCGATATGCCGAGTTGCCGCTGCTATTTCTTTGACATTATTAATATCAAATAAGCAAAGTTGCTCTGCAGTTTCACTTAAGGCAATTAGCTTTGATTGATCACGACCACAGGCAATCACTTTGTCACCACGTTGCGCATATTGCTCAAGCAGAGCTAGACCAATGCCTGACGTAGCACCTGTGATCAAAACATTTTTGGCAGCCATTACTTAGCAGCCTTCGTTTTAATCCATTTGGTGAGCTTGCCAAATAAAGGCAGTTGCTCGTACAGCATGGCTCCTAAATCAAGATAATCACGATGATAAATGACTTTGTCTTGCATACCTCTAATATGAGAGTGGCCATCAACAGTAACAGTATTCCCCTTATTCAACTTAGGGTGCTGATAAGACATCTGCCAATAAATTGCTGCGCTATCATTTTCCAAAAGCATTTTTTCTATAGAGAAATGACAAGTGCTCAAGTTCTGATATAAGTTCGCAAAATAACACTGTAATTGCTCAAGCCCCTCTACTTGATGCATAGGGTCAATAAAGACAATATTTTCATGATAAACAGTTGTCAGTAAACCAAGATTAGTCGTTGATAATGTTTGATAAACATTGACAAAATTACTTAACCATAGTGGCTGATTAGCTGTTTTAGTGATGACGGCAACATTTTCCATTTTAACTACCATTTGTTTAGAAAACTCATTAAAAAATAGACACTACAAGTCATTACCTTTTATAAAAAGCTAACGCCTTAAGCCGTGCTTCTTTATGTTCAACCACAGGGCTCCAATATAACGTCTGTTGAAGTTCTTTAATATACTGATGTGGAAAATGTATATGCTTTACAGGAACTTCCATTAACTCTGGTATATATTTACGAATAAAATCACCATTAGGATCAAATCTTTCACTTTGTCTAATAGGATTAAATATTCTGAAATATGGCTGAGCGTCACAACCGGTACTTGCCGCCCATTGCCAACCACCATTATTGGCAGCTAAATCGCCGTCAATAAGTTTCTGCATAAAGTACTTTTCACCTAAGCGCCAATCAATAAGCAAGTGCTTGGTTAAAAAGCTTGCCACCACCATACGCAAGCGGTTATGCATCCAACCCGTTTGGTTTAATTGTCGCATGGCAGCATCAACCAAAGGGTAACCTGTTTTGCCATCACACCAAGCTTGAAATAAAACTTGCTCAGAACGCCATTCGATATCCTGATATTTTTCATTAAAATTTTGATGTTTACATAAGCGTTGTTCATGAAATAGCAAGTGACGATAGAATTCGCGCCATATAATTTCATTTAACCAAGCAAACTCGGGGCTATCTGTCGCCACTATAATATCTGGAAATTTATTGATAAGTGAAAACAGCACAAAGCGAGGACTAATCGCGCCAATGGCTAAATATGGCGAAATTCCAGAGGTACCTTTAATTGACGGAATATCACGGTTGTTAGCATAAGCAGTTAGCTTCTCATTAAAAAAGTGAGGCATTACTTTTGTTTCAAATTCACCCGCAAGTGGCCAAGCACTTGAGGCACCATTATCTAACAAAGCTGTTGCTGAAGGCCCTTTATGATAATCAACGCCTATTTTACCTAAATATTCAAAACCAAACCTTTGAACATATTGCAGCCATGCTTTTTTAAAAGGCGTAAAAACTTTAAAAAATTGCCCTGATTGATTGAGTACCTTGCCTTTTGGCACAATAACGTCAGCTTCGAAAAGCTTTAGCACAATGCCCTGCTTTATGCACTCTGCATCTCGTTGCTGCTCATTGAATTCAAGTTCTCCATTAGCAATGACTTGCTGAACCTTATGTTTTTGGCAATAATTTTTTAAATAAGATACTTGGCTTTTAAAGTCGTCAACATAAACTATCTCTAAGGCAATGTTTAACTCAGCTAACTCAGCAACAAGTGCTAAAGCATGCCTTTTTATAAAGTCTATTTTAATTGTTGACCAATCGTGCTGTCGCCACTGACTTTCACTAACAAAAAAAAACGCCTTACGAGATGATTCTGAACGAGTATTATTCAGAAAATAATGTAAGGCGGGGTTATCGTGTGTTCTTAAATCATTACGAAACCAAAGTAACAAGGGAATTCCTTTTATTAACTATTAATATGCATATCTCAGTCTAAGTTCATCGGGATATGGCGATAAATAAGCTTGTTTTGATAAATAGTCTTTTGGGTATTGCAATAAATAGTGTTTTATCAGCGTTAATGGCGCAAAAAGTGGTATTAACCCTTTTCGGTAGGCATCAATTTGCTGACATAATTCTTGTCGCTCATTACTCTTCAAATGTTTAGAAAAATAGCCTTGAATATGCGCTAACGTATTGGCGTGCATTTTGCGGGTTGCTTTAATTTTTAACGCAGCCATTAAACCAGCAATATATGTTTCAGCCATTAATTCTAACGACATGTCAGCGCTTGCCAACAGTTGCCCTAACTTCTTATAAGCAACTAAATCATGACTCATTACGGTATATTTATATTGGCTATGAAACGTTGTTAATTTGTGTTTGGTTAACCCTGACGCTACAAGATTCTGCCAATGTTTGTATGCGTAAATACGGGCGACAAAGTTCTCTCTGATTAAAGGGTCATTCAAACGGCCATTTTCTTCACATGGCAATGACGGGTTAGCAAGCATAATTTCTTTGGCAAAAGCACCTATACCATCTGATGCAAGCGCATTACCTTCAGGGCTATACACTTTCACTCTTTCCATTCCGCAACTTGGGCTTTTAGCGCAAAATACATAGCCACTTAAATGTTTGGTCATTGATGCGACCTTTTTACCATAGGCACTAAGTGCTTCGGTCACATCGCCAGTGCCATCAGGTCTAGCAACGCTAATTAAATTGTCTGTTTTAATCTGACGAATAGTTGGACGTGGAATAGGCAAGCCAACCGCGACCTCAGGGCAAAACGATTTATAGGTAACGTGTTGTCCTAATTCCTTAATACAGAAGTTAGACGGTTTATTACTGGCATCAAAGCGAACTTTTTCACCAATTAAGCAAGCACTGATACCAATATGTAAATCTTTTTTATCAATAGAATGAATCATTATCTCAGCTCCTTCATGCTTGCTTTTAATAAATAAACGAACCAATTGGATTAAGCAGTTTGTTTATCCCTTGCGTAAAATGTAATGCGTCATTTGCAACCGTATAACATAAACAGCCATTGTCAGATATTGGGTGGTGTTGATGAGAACCATCTAACATAATGAAATCACCTTTTACGTACTCTCCTTGCTCGTCGTGAAATGAGCCATCAAGCAACACGGTTAATTCAAAGCCCTTGTGGGTGTGCTCAGGCACTGAGCCTCCGGCTTCAATTTGTAGTAAACTGGTATGAATTTCATTTTCATCCAATTGAATTCTTGCTCTTGATAACTTACCAATATGCGAAGTTTTACCCATAACCATACTTTGTAAGGCCCGCGGTAATTTATAAGTTTTGTCATTAAAAACTATTGTTTTATCAAGTTGCTCATTGGCGACAAACACTTCATTTGATGCAGTAATTTGCTCAGCCATTACATCAAAGTCAAATTCCGCTAAAACGTTTACATCTTCACTGTCGTCAACAATGAATCTATCAAGAAATGCTTCCTCAAAACTCGCTTCTGCCACTTGGTCGGTTAATTGAGCGATTTGTTTTTGACACTTAGGACACATATCAGCATGAATAGCGATACCTGCTGATAATGAAGCAGGTAAATCACCATTGACAAAAGATTGAATTAATTCAAATGTTGGGTGATGTTTAATCATGACCTTCTCCTAACTGCATTTTCAATTTCGCCAATGCTAAACGCAATCGAGACTTTATCGTGCCCAATGGCAGGTTTAAATGTACCGCAAGTTGTTCTTGTGACATTTCCATAAAGTAAAATCCTTTAACCACTTGCTGTTGTGCTTCAGGTAACTTTTCAATGACATGTAACAATTGTTTACTTTCTAGGTGGTCATCAAAACTTTCATTTTCACTCACCATACTTTCTGCCACCGGCCAAATATCGTCACTAAGGTTATCTTCTTTATTACCTTTAATTTTTCGTAACATATCGAATGTAACATTACGCATTACGGTATACACCCAAGTGGTAGCTGCGCCTTTATCTTTGTTAAACAAATGCGCTTTTCTCCAAACATTACTCATGGTTTCTTGCACTACTTCACTTGCTTGCGCTTCGTTTGGGAATCTGTTGCGGGCTATTCGTTGAATTTTGGGTCCAAAAAATTGAAACAAGTGCGTAAAAGCCTGCTTATCTCTTGAAGTTGCAACGGCATTAAGCCATTGACAAAGCTGGGGATGATCTATTTTATCTGACATTATACTAGGTTTAGCATTTGTCACTTTGCTTCGCAAGTTAGTTTGCATTGCTTTTATCACCAAATTACCGTGTAAACTATAGGTCAATACGCGCAGTATTAATTTGAGATCACTTTTTATAAATTATTTTATTTTTGGTGTTTCGTGATAATAGATTGCACGATGTTTTTCACGTCTTCAAAGTTATGCTGGCGAAAAAACTTAATTTTATCTGATAAGCTAATGGGTAGTAATTCTATCCACCTTGCAATAACCCAGCTCGTATTTTGAAAAGGCTTTTCTGTATACAGGTCGTAGAGTAAAGCGTTATTTTCATAGACGTGCTGTAAAGATTCAGACAACTCATCAGCAGCATTTGCGACCGGCTTCTGTGACCAATGTTCTATCTCAAGAGCATTGGCATATTGCAATTTATCGTTATCAATATTAATAGATTTAATCTTCACCAATGCTCGGCATTTGACGTCAATTTCTAACACGCCATCTTCACCTTTATCGAAATTGATAATTTCAACCCAACTACCCCATTTGCTCTGCACAGGTTCAGCGTCATTGTTGGTTAAAATAATCAGAAAACCGTGCTCTTTACTTGCGACTTTAACCAATGTTAAGTAGCGTGGTTCAAATACTCTCAACCGCGTTATGCCGCCAGGAAGTATGAAAACGGGCAAGGGAAAAACTGGCAATTTAAGGTTATGTTTATTCATGTAGTTTTCAATTTGTCTGTCATACCCTTATATACGAAGCAGCTCTAGGCTTTGATCAATAAATTAAAAAAAAGCCCCTGATGTCAGGGGCAAATGTCGAGCATGGTTCATGTAAATACGGATTAAAAACCTATTATTTTAGTCGAGAATTACACTATCAATAACGTGAATAACTCCATTGGTAGTATAGATATCCGAAATCACGACATTAGCTCCACCAATTATCAACATACCAGTTTCAGCATCGATTGCGACATCAATTGCAGTGCCTGACGCTGTTGTAAGCATTTTTCCGTTTGCAGCATATGCATCTAGTGAGCTTAAAGTAGCACCACCAACAACATGAGTAAGTAGTACATTTGTTAACGCGTCAGTATCGGCTAATAAAGCAGATAACGCATCTGGGTCTACGGCTGCAAAAGCAGCATTTGTTGGCGCAAACACAGTAAACATAGCATCTTCATCTGATAATGTTGTAACTAACTCAGCCGCCGTTAAAGCAGTTACTAACGTTGAAAAGTTATCAGGGTCAGCAACCGCTACTTCAACAATGTTTTGGCTTGGTGTTGTCATTTCCGCTGGTGGTAGTAAAACATTATCAAGAACATGGATCACACCATTATCTGCCATAACATCTGCGGTACTAACCTTGCTACCATTGACAAATAGCATACTGTCAACAAATGATAATGAAGCCTTATCACCATTAGCCATAGTAATCATGTTTTCCATTGACTGCGCAACAGTAATTGCACCATCTGCGAGTACCTCACCAGGTAGTACATGATACAGCAGAATATTAGATAATTGCTCGCTTGTTAAACTGTCTAACGTACCTGCAGGTAGTTTAGAAAATGCGTCATCAGTTGGTGCAAATACGGTAAAATCGCTATCAAGATCGCTCAATACAGTATCTAATCCCGTTGACTGCAGCGCCGCAAAAAGCGTAGTAAAATTTCCGTTAGCTATTGCTACATCAACTAAGGTCATCGCAGGAGCTGGCATATCAATGTCACCGACAATTACCGCGTCAATCACATGAATAATGCCATTGGTAGTATAAATATCTTTCATCACAATATTTGCGCCACCAAACATTAATAAGTCCGTCGTTGCATTGATTTGTAACGCTATACTTGTCATCGCAGCAGTTTCAACATTAGCACCATTTAACGAGAACGCGGTTACTGAATCAACAGCGCTATCAACAATGACATGTTGAAGTAAAATATTTGAAAGTACGTCGGGGTTTGCAAGCAAGGTGTTGATTGTTTCTTCACCAATTAAGGCAAAAGCTGCGTCTGTTGGTGCAAATACAGTAAAGGTAGCACTTTCATCAGCAAGTACCGTATCTAAGCTTGTCGCTTGTAAAGCCGCCACAAGGGTAGTGAAATTACCGTTCGCAATAGCCGTTTCTACAATACTACTTGTTGGCATGCCCATATCAGCTGGTGGTAACAGTACAGCGTCAATCACATGAATAATGCCGTTATCGGTTTGAATATCTGTCGTTATTACTGTAGCTGTATTAACTAATAAATTACTGCCATCAAGTGATAAAGCAAGAGAATCACCATTGACCATATCAACCTTGGTACCAGCTAAACCAATTGCTGTTGATGCATTAACCTCTCCGGAAATCACGTGATAAGTTAAAATATCAGTTAACGTTTCTGTGTCGGCTAAAAGCGCATCTATAGTTTCCTGTCCCAGTAAAGCGAACGCATCATCGGTTGGTGCGAAAACTGTAAAATCACTGGCAGTATCTGCCAATGTTGCATCCAAACCTGTTGCTTGCAAAGCAGCAACTAAGGTAGTAAAACTGCCATTGGCAATGGCTGTATCAACAATAGTAGTAGGTGTTTGTGCTGGTGCAACCGCAGCTTCAACAACTTCTGCTTTTTTATCATCGTCATCATCACAAGCTTGCAAAAATAACATAGTAAATAGGGTTAAACTTAGTACTTTAAAATATTTCACTGTCTGATCCTCGTTTTAAATTACACTAAAACCTACGCAGAAAAAACAAGCAAAGATCAGAATATTACAGTAATAAAATTTATATTAATTTTGATGATCTAAGGCAAAATTCAAACGTATTAATGGTGTTAATCCATTTAAAATTTATACTGAAAAAAACATGCAAATAAGGTGGTATTGGTTATGAATATTCTTATTACGGGTGGCAGTGGTTTGATTGGACAACACTTAATTAGCAGTTTAATTCAAACAAAAAACCACATTACAGTACTAACTCGGGATAGCGTTAAATCTGCTCGAAAGTTACCTATCGGCGTGAACTTAATTGAATCACTTTCTCAGAAAAACGTAGATAATCACGAAGTCATTATTAATCTTGCTGGCGAGCCCATAGCAGAAAAGCGTTGGAGCAAAACACAAAAACAAAAAATTTGTCATAGCCGCTGGCATATAACAACTCAACTCGTTGAATTGATTAAAAATGCTAACACGCCACCCAAAGTTTTTATTTCAGGTAGTGCTATTGGTATGTATGGTCGACAAGATCATAAAAAAATTGATGAAAACTTTACCGATTTTCACCAAGAATTCACTCATGATGTTTGCAATATGTGGGAAAAAACAGCGCTAGAAGCAACATCAGCCACAACTCGAGTTGCTGTGATCCGCACTGGCATTGTGCTTGATCCCAATGGTGGGGCCCTGGCAAAAATGCTACCGCCTTTTAAGTTAGGTATCGGTGGTAAAATAGCATCTGGTCAGCAATTTATGTCGTGGATTCATATTGAAGATATGGTGGCAGCGATATTACATATCATGAATACACAAACATTAGTTGGTGCAATTAATATTACGTCAGAACATGCTGTTAGCAACCAAGAATTCTCCAAAACTTTAGCTCGTACTTTAAATCGCCCAAGTGTTTTTACAACACCTAGTTTTATGCTGAAAGTGCTATTTGGAGAGATGACTGACTTACTGCTATTTGGTCAAAATGTTATACCCCAGAAACTGGTAAATACTGGTTTTACATTTAAATACCCAACTCTTGATGCCGCTTTAAATAACTTAATTAAGCAGCAATAAAGTTATAGCAATTGAAATAGATAATCGATCATTCTAAGACGGCTTAAATATTCAACACCTTCGTTGCTTTCAATCCCAATAGCCAGCTATTATTCATTCAGCGCCTTGCTCTTAAATATTTACTCTCAGTTATAATTATTCACTTACTTAATTCAATTGGAATTACAACGCTTATGCGGTAATTCCTTATCGAAAAATAGTGTGATTTTTGCAACTTCAACACCAAATTTTGACATAGAAGTGGTATTCATGACCTTATGTTGATCTATTTGATACATCCAGTCGTCCATATTAACTTGGTATGTTTCGTTATCTAAAGTGAGTAAAAGTTGATACTGAAATTGGAAAGCAAAGCCTTTATGCTTGCCTATTGCAATACCTACAACATCTTCAGCCATTCCTTGATAACTGCCATCAGCCATTAACGTTAACTGCCAGTTTCGATATGAAACTTCACCATCATCAAAATAAAAGGTTTCAGCCAAAACGCCGTTATTATCTTGCCAACTGCCATCAATTTCGACGCAAAAACGTCTTTTCACTTCATTGCTGTAATCTTGTACGATTCCCCAGGCAATAACGTTGCCATTGAAATAGCTTTTGATATTAAACGGCGTCTTACTTTGCTGGTATTCTTCCAATTGCACAGAACAACTTGAAATAAGGAGTGCAGTAAAAATACTTAAACATTTCTTTATTGCTTCACTCATCATTAACCTCTCCTAACAGTTCTCGTCTCAATTCAGGTTCACTAGTTTTCTCTGACAACCAAATAGCTAAAAAATCAACAGCAAATGCTGGCTCAACGATTTTGCCAATATATTCACCATTAAAATAAAAGCGACTATGATCCGCTTGCACGAACAGTGCTAAAGTATCCCCTTCACTAATATCAGGCCATATTGCGGATAGTTCGGTAATGTACTTCTGATAAACATTGGCACTAATACCTAGGTGCTGCCATTGCTCTACTGTGCTTTCAAGCAAATTTTCTTGAGTAATATCTATCAAGTACTGAATTTCATAAAAGATGCTTTCTTTTTCGATATCAACTGGATATTGACCCGACGAAGTTTGTAATTGGCTTTGATAAACGTCCCAAAATAGAAATGAAAATCTAGTTTCTCCTACGGGCTCTAAAAAAACACTTTTCTTTAATGAATCAACATTAAAAAAACCGCCTTTGGGGGCACTATTATTGGCAATTGCGTGATTCGAAATTAGAAATAACAAAACCAAGATGACTAAAACTTTAAATCGCATCGCTATTCTCCTGAATCAACAAAAACTCTAGTCTAAAAAATAACAACATTAAAACACTCCAAATAACGCCCAGCATAAAAAAGGTAATAAGCGGCGAATAACTAAACTCAACAGCGTTAAATTTATTACCGGCGAAATAACTCAATGGAGCGATAAAAAGCCCGGTAACCACTTGCAGTACAGGCCAGTTTTTAAGAAAAGATAAGCTATGAGTAATTGTGCAAGCAAAACATGCCCACAAGACAATAAGCCACGCAGGTATAAATAAAACTGAATTGAACACAAAAATATCACTTAGCGTTAGAAAGGTATCAACAAGGCTGCCAATGCAAACAATGGTTATCACTAACAAAACCTCATATTCTCCCTTTGAAAGAAAAAATAGATGAATAGCCAGTAGAATAATGGCGAAAGGCACAAAGCTGTTTCCTAACAACACTAATCCAAGCCAACACATTTGAAAACCAAGAGCATTTAAAATCATACAAATAAATATCAGTTAATATTTACTTGATACGAACAATAATCGCCTTAGGTTCATTTCAACTGTAAATTGACTTGCAAAAAATGAGGAAGTTACTTTCTGCCTATAATCGTAAGTAAAAGGTTTTAAATTTATAAAAAAAGCCTACTTGATGGGCAAGTAGGCTTTATTATAAATTGAAAGTTTCCAGTACAAGGCAAGTAATTCTATAACGCCTTACATGGGTACTAAAATAAACTAGGAATATTTATTCAGAAAACTCATTAGCAATTTTGCTAAATGCTTGAGTAGACCAGTGCGTAAGCGCTTGGCCAATGCCGTCATACATTACCGTTAACTCTTTTTTACCAAGTGGTTGCTGATAAAACTGACTATATTGCTCAATTTCTTGGTCAGTTAAAGAATCATAAATATAATAAGAAACCATAATCATTTGCTGTTCTAACGCTGGCCTCATCATAGCTTCCATTTGACCAATTTGCGCCATAACAGCTTCTTCACTAACTTCGTCTTGTGGGTTAGCCGCTTTCAAGCCTTTAATTGTGCCTTTAGCAACTGACATTACAATATCAACTGTGTGATCAATCATATCTGTAGTTTCAACAAAGGTTCTGATCACTTTTACACGTTCAGCTGTCGGCGGTGTTGATTGCAACTGCGCCATATACTGCATAAATTCTTGGTTAAAGTTTGCAGCCGATGCTTTTTCTTCTGATGATTTAATTCTGCGAGCTAAATCACTATTCAGCCAAGTTAACAGGCTTTGCATTTCTGTTGCTGTAAACTTAGTTTTAATATGATTAGCAACAATCTGCTCAACTTCTTGTTGCTGCCACGACGATTCCAACAATTGCATAACTTTTTGTGCTTCAGCCGGATCTTCAGCCGTCATTTGCATTTGTTGACCCATTGCGCCCATTTGTGCAGGAATGCCGTTAAGTGCCGAATCAACGCCTGATAACGCCATATATTGCTTAACATCTTGATCACTGATGCTTTTTGCTGAACTAAGTTGGCTAAATGTACTAAGAAGTAAAAATAAAATGAAGTGGAATGAACTGATTTGTTTCATTGCTAGTCCTTTAACGAGTTAAATATTTAAAGCGGCACCATAGCATAAACACAGACTAGGTTACGAATGGTAATTATTGAAAACTAAAATATAGCAATTAGTTGTTACATAAAATTAGCAATAAAGGCTCAATATATATTAGAAATAGTGCAATTATTAAACAAGCCTTTTAACCACAATTAATCATGATAAATGAAGTTTTTCAAATCAAACAAACATAGTAACGGATTAATTAAAATAGCATTATCTTGCTCAGCATTATGCAGTTTCATTTTTAATTGCTATGCAGATGATTTGACAAAAGCTAGCTATCTTTCTTTCCCTGAACCAAATACTATTAATGCAAAACACCTAGAATCCTCGGCATCGTCACGGATAAAATTCGATAAAAATTTTCCCATTAATAAAAGAGTTGATATCAAAGCTTGGGTTGATCATGCAGCACAATCCTTACGCTTAGTCTATGGAACATTACCCGTAGAGAATTTTATTACGGTAATTAAAACCAGTAACAAAGGTTCAAGTGCTGTGCCATGGGGCGAAGTAAACCGTTACTCACCACCAGAGGTCATGTTAGTCGTCAATCCCCAAAGTAGCCTTGAGGCATTAAAAGCTGACTGGACAATCTATCATGAACTTAGTCATTTACTTATCCCTTATGACGCAGGCGATTCAAGATGGTTCTCTGAAGGGTTAGCAAGTTATTATCAAAATATTACCCAAGCGCGTATCGGTATGTTCAACGAACAAACCATGTGGCAAAAACTCTATGATGGCTTTGAACGAGGAAATAAACAGCAAAACTATCGTCATCAAACATTAGATTATGTCAGTGATAACATAGCGACAAACCGCAATTATATGCGCATCTACTGGAGCGGAGCTTTGTATTGGTTACAAGCAGATATTGCCCTAAGAAAAGATTCTAAAAATGCCGATAAGCCTTACTCACTTGATATTGCATTGAAACAGCTACAATCATGCTGCTTTGATACTTATTTAAGCACGTCAGAAATAGTGGAAAAGCTTGATAAATTAAGTCAAAGCAATATTTTTAGCTCTCTATTGGCTGAATTTTCATCAAGTTACGCTATCCCTAATTACCTTGAACTTTTCAGTAATTTAGGTGTTGAAGTAAAAAATAACCAAGTGGTATTAAATAATAGAGCAGAGTTAAGCCATCTTCGAGCCGATATTTATAACGGTCCCCTCAAAAATAAAACAAATTAATTTACAAACTGTATATAAAAAACAAGCAATTAAACTTGAAGTGTATAAAAAACATGCTAAACATTAAGTAATGGATTTATATGATTAACCTAATTGATTTAGCACTTAATCAACATTGCAAAAGGAATCGCAACAATGAGAATATTAGTCGTCGATGATATGGTATCAATGCGTCACGTTATGCTGCATATGCTAAGAAGCCTTGGTCATACAGATATTGACGAAGCTGCAGACGGCCTACAAGCGCTAAATTTACTTAATAAAAAACGTTATGATCTCGTTCTTACTGACTTTCATATGCCTAGAATGGATGGCAAACAATTGCTCAAATCAATTCGAGGCAGCAAAAATTTAGCGGACCTACCTGTTTTAATGATCTCCTGCGAAGATGAAAAAAAACAAATCCAGGCAATTATCACTAGTGACGTAACCGACTTTATTCTCAAACCATTTAGCTTACAAACATTAGAGCGAAAAATTGAGCATATTGAACAACTTTGCAATCCTAATATTCATATAGTGTAATTAGGTGCTATAAATATTCTGTTAATGTTTTATTTAAATTTACTCAATAGCGTTAAGGCTAAGCCTTATCGCTGTACTCCCTCAATAAATACTTAAGCTGTTTTCATACTCACTTTAAGCCATTGAATTTCAAGTTGAACAACGCTCAATTATTCTCTATTCTGTCGCTTACTATTATTTCTGCCCTACTGCCGCTAACAAATATTTCGGCAAAAAATACTGAAAAGGAAGAGAAAATTGAAAGCAAGATTTTCATCATTAAAAGCTTATTTAATCATTGCAGTTTTAACCGCTGTTGTTGGTTGTTCAAAACCAGATCCGGCAATGGAATCAGTTAATAGCTTTATTGAAACTCAAAAAATAGATAAAACAAAAGCTGACTGGAAAACTACACTTGAAAAGCCTGAATTAGCAACTTTTAATCCTGAAGCAAAATATTTTTGGAATATAGAGACAACCGAAGGCAAATTAGTCGTAGAGTTATTTCCTAAAACTGCACCTATGCATGCCACAAGTACAATTTATCTTACTAACCTAGGTTTTTATGATGACTTAATTTTTCACCGAGTGATCAACCAATTTATGGCACAAGGTGGTGATCCATTAGGCAATGGTAGAGGCAATCCTGGTTATAAATATGCTGGTGAATTTGAAGGCACATTAACCCACGACAAACCTGGTTTATTAAGCATGGCAAACGCTGGCCCTAATACCGATGGTAGCCAATTCTTTCTGACCTTCGTACCAACGCCATGGTTAGACGGAAAACATACCATATTTGGCCAAGTTGTTGACGGTTTAGAAACGACATTGCCAGCGATAGAAGCACTAGGTAGTCGTTCCGGCAGAACTAAAAAAGAAGTAAAAATCATTAAAGCCACTATTCGCGTCGAGTAACAGCGAAGCTAACACTTTGTTAGGGGATAATTAATCTATGATTTCTCATACGACTTTAGGCACTAATGATCTTGAAAAAGCTGAATCATTCTATTTCGAAATACTAGGCTTAATTGGTGGAACACAAATATATAAATCAGATAAGGTAATGTTTTGGGAGTTTGAAAATGGTAGTTCTAAATTAGCTCTCACAGTGCCTTTTGATGGTAAACCAGCATCTAATGGTAATGGAACAATGGTTGCTTTTACTCTTTCTAGTGTTGATAAAGTAAATGAAGTTTTTTCTTTGGCTTTAAAGTTGGGAGCTAGCAGCGAAGGTGAGCCTGGAGAAAGAAATAATGGTGCTTATTATGGCGCCTACTTCAGAGATTTAGATGGTAATAAAATAGCTATTTTTCATAGGTGATATAGCTAGAATTCGTAGCAAGTTGTTCAAGCGGAATAAATAATAGTTAGCTTATTTCGCTTCATTATACATTTTAGCCATAATTATTTACCTCTAAATAAGACATTAACTTTCCACTAATTAACATGACATTAATATGAAAATTTGGCTTTTACTATTCTTGTGTTTTTACTCTCTTTTTAGCAATGCTATAGTAAAGCGTCATGATGTTCTTCCTGAAAGTTATGTTGTTAGTAACGCTCCTAAATACCTAATTGATATGCCCCATGAAGGTCATGGCGTATTAATAAACTCACAGTGGGTTTTAACTGTAGCGCATACTATTTTTTATGATTATGTTGGCAAGGAATTAACTATTGGTTCAAAAGTTTATGAAATTGAACGCGTTCATATCCACTCAAATTATGTTGAACCAAATAAAGATTTATTGAAAGGCGATTTAGCGCCTTTAATGAATTTATTGAAATCTAGAAGTGATATTGCACTTATCAAACTTACCTCAGCGGTTAACGATGTTAAACCAATCAATATGTACACTGGAACGAATGAGAAAGGTAAAACGGTCACTGTCTATGGTAAAGGCGCAACAGGCAATGGCTTAACAGGTGAAAAACTCGAGACCAAATCAATACGCACAACAAATAAATTTCAAAATATTGTTGAGAGCTCAGAAGGCAACTGGTTAACATTTAAATTTGACGAGCCCCAAAATGCCCTAGCTCTTGAAGGGATGCATGGTTCAGGAGATAGCGGTGGAGCTTCTGTTATATTTCAAGAAAATGTTCCCTATCTTGTAGGTTTATCAAGTTGGCAATTAGCACATGGCAATATATCTACCTTTAAAGGTGGTTTATACGGTACTACTGCTTATCAAGTTAGAGTTTCAAGTTACTTTGACTGGATATCAAATGTATTGAATCATGAGAAAGAGAATTAAGTTAAGAAAATACCTAACATCGCGAATATTTATGGCTATAAACATTAACTCCTTTACGACACTACAACATAATGATGATCACGTACAGTTAGCCTTTTCATCTCCTCAGCGAGTATTAAGCTCGGCAATATTGAATGGTGGTTTTGTCATAGCTGATCATATTGTTAATCGTAAAGTCCCTAAAAATGGCAATTTTTGCGAAGCTCCAGATAAAAGCCTAAGCAACTATTCCTCAGCCCAAGGTTGGCGTGGTAATATCGTTGGTATGATGACAGCGGCTTCAATGGACTCACTTCGAGTAGAGCAAGTAAATGTTGAAGGTGTTGATATTACTGTTCTGGTTACAACAGGTATAAACAATGCCCGACGTGCCGGTGATAAAGCTGACGTGCAAGAATTATTAGCTATTACAGAGGAGGTTGGCACAATTAATCTTATCTTAGTTTTCTCAGCTAAATTAACTGATACGGCCATGTTAGAGGCGGCAATGGTTGCGACAGAAGCAAAGGCTGCTGCTTTGCAAAATGCCGGCATTTTAAGCCCTATATCTCATCAGGTCGCAACAGGAACGGGAACCGATGCTATTGCAATTGTCAGTGGTGATGGATCTCAAGAAATTGAATTTTGCGGTAAACATGTGTTGCTTGGCGAGTGGATTGGACGCTTAGTTATTGCAGCAGTTACCAGCTCTTTAGCGACATAAATTTCTAGACTCTATCGCTGTACGGCATAATAAACAACCACTTCTATGTATTAAAATTGGCGTTATTTATTGCTGATGGTATTTCAAAGTTAGACTACTATGCATAGCACTATTTCAGTCTGCTATAGCATTTTGCCAAACATCATTAGCCTTTAATAAAGGCTTTAGATAACTATAATAGGGTATGATGAAAATCCAAAAATTAGCTTTTCTTACTTTCACACACATTGCTATGCTGGCCTTCGGGTTTGCTATTGGCATTTATGCACTGCCAATACTTACTGCTCCTCCTGCGCCGAGCGAGGCAGATATCAAAGCAATTTCTATTCAGGCTAAATATAGAACTGAATTTATTAGAGATTTAAAGGACAGCGATGCACTCCATTGGGGCGATGGAAAAGTTTCAATTAATCAAAATTATATCACTTTGCTCGGAAAGCTTGCTCCTGGCCCGGAATATCGACTTTATTTATCGCCTACGTTTGTCGAAACAGAAGTGGAATTTGAACGATTAAAGTCCACCATGAAACTCGTTGGTGATGTTAAAACTTTTGATAATTTCATGGTTAAAGTTAACCCTGATATTGAGCTTGCTCAATTTAACACTATTATTGTTTGGTGCGAGGCTTTTGGCGAATTTATTACCTCTGCAAAGTATCGATAAATCATCTAGACTTACAAGAGGGTTGTTGTTTTTTCGAGGTTATTTTTACAGTAATTAGTAAATAATTGAGCAAAGCTGAGTTTGAACAAAATTCAACTTTAAAAGATCAGCCCCCCCTATAAGCGACTATATAAATTGTAAGTAGTCATTTCAGTTTTCTGTAGGTCGGGTTAAAACACTTCATACCTTGTTGCCTAAGATCTATAACTAATGTTCTATATTACTAGCTCAAATCATAGAGTAAAAAACACTCTGTAGGCTATGTTTTATCAGTTTATATAAGCTTTAATATTAATAAATATTAGCTAAGTACTTTGTCGTTTAAGCTTGTTTAATCAACTTATTAGTACCTTGTAAAGAACTAAACTTTCCTTTCTTGTACATATTTGGGTAGTTGGCATTACTCCCTAGTTGTTATAACATCACATAACTGCTCGTAGAGCATTTAATAATAAAAATAATGGCAACACCTCACGTTGTTAAAGGACATAATAATGCACAAGTCAAAGTATGCATTGTCGGCATTGGCTATTTTCGCCACTGCTGCAACTGCGGCTGATAAAAACGAAGAATGGTTTTTGCACACTAGTATTTCACCCGATAGTAAAACGATTGCATTTTCATACAAAGGTGATATTTATACCGTTCCATCAAAAGGTGGCACTGCACGCCCGCTAACTATTCATAATGATTGGGACGGCCACCCTGTTTGGTCTCGTGATGGCAAAAGCATTGCCTTTGCCAGTGACAGAAACGGTAATTTAGACGTTTACGTAATGCCTGCAAAAGGCGGAAAAGCGAAACGATTAACGTACCATTCATCGCACGATATTCCACAAGATTTCAGTAAAAACGGAAAAGATGTACTGTTTACATCAAGCCGAATGGATTCTAAAAATTCAACCATATTCCCTACTTTTCGCTTATCAGAAAGCTATACCGTTTCTGTTAAAGGTGGGACACCTGAAATGTTTGCCACTATTCCAGCATCTGAGCTTCAGTACTCCCCAAATGGTAAGAAGGTACTTTATCGTGATGAAAAGGCGTATGAAAACCAATTCAGAAAGCACGATGTTTCAGCGTTTGCTCGTGATATTTGGGTACACGACATTAAATCTGGCAAGCATACTCAGTTAACCACGTTTAAAGGTGGTGATCACAACCCTGTTTGGAAAGACAAAAACACCTTTTATTATACGTCTGAAGAAAAGACAGGCGCATTTAACGTATTCCAAACTGACCTAGACGGTAGTAACAAAAAACAAGTTACTAAATTTAAAGAGCATCCTGTTCGTAGTTTATCAATCAGTGATAACGGTACTTTAGCTTTTGTTCATCACGGTAGTGTTTACATCAGTAAAAAAGGCTCGCCTAAGCATGTTGACATAACTATTGCGAATGATATTCAAGAAGATGAATTACTGCCTGTTTCATTAGGTGGCAAAATTTCAGAGTATTCAGTATCGCCTGATGGTAAAGAAGTTGCATTTATTGCCCGTGGTGAAGTATTTGTTGCCAGCACAGAGTTTAAAACGACACGTGCTATTACGAATACACCGCAGCAAGAACGCTCAGTGTCTTTCCATAAAGACGGTAAAACCATTTTATACGCAGCTGAGCGCGAAGGTCATTGGGGTTTATACGAAACCAGTATTAAAAATGACTCAGAACCATACTTCTTTGCTGCAACTACGCTAAAAGAAGAAGTGGTTCACTTAGCTGATACAGACAGCTTCCAACCGGTTTATTCACCTGACGGTAAAAAGGTTGCTTTCTTATCAAACCGTGATGAAATTCAAGTGATTGATCGCGAAAGCAAGAAAGTTAACGTAGCGTTAGGAAAAGAGAATAACTATTCTTACGCTGACGGTGATATTTCATTTGCGTGGGCACCTGATAGTTACTGGATGACAGCAAGCTTCTCTCCTCGAGGACGTTTATTCGTCAACAATGTTGGCGTTTTCCCGTCTGATGGCTCAGAAAAGCCAAAAGACATTAGCTTATCTGGTTATAGTGACGACGCGCCAACTTGGCATACGGATGGCAAAGCCGTTCTATGGTGGAGCGCTCGTTTTGGTAAACGTGCTCATGGTAGCTGGGGGCGCGAGGGCGATGTACTAGCAGCGTTTTTAACCCAAGATAGTTATGACAAGTTCAGTATGTCAAAAGAAGAGTATGAGCTACAAAAAGAGCTAGAGAAAGCGGAAGAAGAAGTAGTTAAAAAAGACAAGAAAACTGATGATTCAAAAGATGAAAAGAAAGATAAAGAAAAGGCAGAAGAAATAAAACCTGTTGATATTGAATGGGACAACATTGAACGTCGTACCGTTCGTCTTACTGCTCACTCTTCAAATTTAAGCCAAGCGTACTTAACTAAAGATGCTAAAGAATTATATTACTTAGCACGCTTTGAAAAAGGTTATGACTTATGGCGTCAGTCTATTCGTGATAAGAAAACTGAACTAGTCGCTAAATTAAATGCTAGATCAGTGGATATGTCATTTAGTGAAGATGGTAAGAAAATCTTTATTCTTGCTGACGGTCAGCTAAAACAAGGTGATTTAGGTAAAAAAGTTACCTTGAAGCCAATTAGTGCAAACCCAGTGATGCAATTGAAAGCAGCCTCTGAGCGTGAGTTCATGTTCGATCACAGCTGGAGAGTAATTAAAGACAAGTTTTATCGTGACGATTTCCACGGAATAGATTGGGATGACGTGGGTGAATCTTACCGTAAGAAATTACCTTCAATTGCTCATGGGCGTGACTTTGCCAACATGTTTGCAGAAATGACCGGCGAATTAAACGCTTCACATATTGGCTCGTCTTACAGACCAAAATCAACTAAAACTGATGATAAGACTGGCCGATTGGGATTGTTTTTTGACTACAGCAATGGCTTAGAAGTTGAAGAAGTATTGGCAAAAGGTCCGTTTGATAACGCCAATAGTAAAGTTAAAGCTGGGGTTAAACTTATCGCTGTTAACGGTGTTGAATTAGATAAGTATCAAAACTTATACCAATTGCTTAATCATAAGGCGGGTAAACGCGTAAGATTTACTTTTGAAGATGCAAAAGGTAAAAGCTTTGATGAAGTGATCAAACCAACATCAGCACGTGCACTAGGTAACTTATTATATGATCGCTGGGTTAGCTCTCGTGAAGCATTGGTTGATGAATTATCAAACGGTCAACTGGCTTATGTTCACGTTCGCAGCATGAATGACTCAAGCTTTAGAACTGTTTATTCTCGCCTATTAGGTAAGCACTTCGATAAAAAAGCAGTAGTGGTTGATACTCGTTTTAATGGCGGCGGTTGGTTACACAATGACTTAGCTAAGCTTCTTAGTGGTAACGAGTACTTCACTATGCATGTTCGAGGCCGCAAATATGCAGGTGATCCACTTGATCAATGGAACAAGCCATCTGTTCTATTAATTAACGAAGGTAACTATAGTGACGCGCACGCGTTCTCTTACACCTACGATGAATTAGACCTAGGTGAAATGGTTGGTATGCCAGTGCCAGGCACTATGACTGCTGTTTGGTGGGAAACAGGTATCTCAGGTGACTTCCGCGCAGGTGTGCCACAAGTAGGTATGAAAGATACCAAAGGCAATTACCTAGAAAATAGCCAAACTATGCCTGATCATATGGTGAAAAATGACCCTGAATCGTCATCACAAGGTCAAGATAAGCAAATTGAGAAAGCGGTTGAAGTATTACTTAAAAAAGTAAAATAATACCACTGACTTCAAGGCAATAGCTAAGCAAAAAAATCCGCGTTTATCGCGGATTTTTTTGACCTTTTAAATCAGACAAGAATTAATTGCATCTTAAATGACTAATATTTAGGTTTGGGAAATGAATAAAAGTTCAGAAAGCTATCAGCAAAGTTAGTGGCTCAATGTTAATATTCACAAAGAACATTAATACAACAAGACAGTCCTCAGGCTAAATCAATGAAATTTGAAACGTTATCAAGCCAACATTTAAATTTACTATTTCAATTTGAGTTGGAAAATAGAGCTTGGTTTGAATCTTTGATCGCTTCAAGGGGTGATGATTTTTATACACTTAGCAATATTAAGAAGCATATCTTCGAATGTATTGCTAATGCAAAACTAGGCATTAGTTATTCAGGGGTGCTTATTGAGAACGGAGCCATTGTCGCACGTGGCAACTTAAAAGATATATGTACTGCAGAGAATAAAGGCAGTGTTGGTTATCGTGTTGCAAAAAACAGCACTGGTAAAGGTTATGCTAGCTTTTGTCTTACAGAATTGATGAATATAGCAAGCAACACCTACTCACTCAGCGAGTTAAACGCACTAGTTTTGGATAACAACCCAGCTTCTGCAGCAGTACTAAAAAAGCAAGGTTTTAAGATTCAATCTTATCAGGCTAACTTTTTAGCATTAAACGGCGGGAAATTCGGATGTACAACCTATAGCTATACACCCTAACTACTGAGAGCCTAAGAAAAATAGGCTTAATTGGCTGCAGCTACGCAAAAAATTACGCATTACAGTATTCCTGATTACTTATTTAAAGCAGCCTTAGCAGCTTCAACCTTGCTAAAATCTAAACCTAATTCATCGACTGCTTCTTTAATTAATGCTGGGTTTTGCATTAATAACATCATCATTGATTGCAGTTTTTCTTGCGGAATACCTAACTGTTGCACTGTCGCCATTGCCATCAATGGATTTTCTGTCAACGCTTGAAATACTTCTTTGGTTTGTTCATCGCTAACGTTATGTTCTTTTAAAATTGCAATAATTGGATTCATCTACATTCCTATTAATTTATTAACTTGTTTATGCGTACTACTAGCGCAAACATCAGCAAATATTCTAACATTGCTGACATAGATTTAAAAACACGCGCTTATTTATATTGAATTAAATTATGGTCGTTTATTCTTAGGCACATAATTCAAAATGGACACTGGCACGACTTTCTTAACAGGGAATTCCTCAAAAACTTTTCGCTCGATAATATGCCCTAAGCGGCTTTCTATCGCACACAAGTTTCTAAAATTATCTTTTGCTACAAGTGACACTGCCACACCACTTTGCCCTGCTCGACCGGTTCTGCCAATACGGTGAATATAGTCATCAGCTTTATCAGGTAAGTCGTAATTTACAACCCGTGACAATTCACCAATATCAATACCACGAGCAGCAATACCTGTTGCAACAAGAAAGTTTATTTTCCCTGATTTAAAGTCGGCCAATATTTGTTCTCTCACAGTTTGCGTTCTCCCACTATGAATTGATTCAGCTTTAATGCCTCGCTTTTCCAATTGGCTAACCAGTTTTGCAGCTCCGTGCTTGGTTTCGATAAAAATTAACGCTTGTTGCCATTGCTGCTCTTTAATTAGAAAGCTTAATAGCGCCGACTTATTAGTTTTATCGACGGTTACTAACCATTGCTCAATTTTAGGTTTAGATGCGCTGTTTTTAACAACAGAGAGCTCTTCTGCATGAGAGATCGTTCGTTTGGCAAGTGCCCTTACATCGTTAGATATCGTTGCCGAAAATAGTAGGTTTTGACGCTGCGATGGCAAACGCTCAATAATTTTATTAATATCATCAATAAAGCCCATGTCTAACATTCTATCGGCTTCATCTAGCACAAAGGCTTCAAGTTGGTCAAAATTTACGGCACGTTGGTGCGTCATATCAAGCAATCGCCCTGGCGTTGCTACGAGAATATCGACTCCCCAAATTAACTGCTGCTTTTGCGGCCCAATTTCAGTACCGCCATACATTGCCATTGATGTTAAATTTAAATATTTGCCATACTGAGCAATACTTGCTTCAACTTGCATTGCCAGCTCACGCGTTGGCGTTAATATCAAAGCTCGAATACGTTTACCGCGTAGCTTTCGCTCTTCATCTTTTTCAATGGCACACAGCTTTTCCAACAGTGGTAACACAAAACTTGCCGTTTTTCCGGTACCCGTTTGCGCTGCCGCAATTACATTTTTACCCGACAACACTACAGGTATTGCCTGCTTTTGAATCTCTGTTGGCGTTGTATATTCTAATTCTGTAAGTGCATTGACTATCGGTGAAGACAATCCAAGTCTAGAAAACGGCATTAACTACCTCTATAGGTTTTTACAAGGAGGATTAGGCTCAAATAGCCTAGTCAAAACAAGAGCGCGATTATAGCACCAATTATCATGTTCATGCAGTCGAACATAACGAGAAAACATCATAGTGCGCAGATACAAGTAGTGGAATGAATATCCAGAATGGTTACCTATTGTTATCAGTTAAATCATAATACTGTTTTTTTTATTGTTTTTAGTATAATAACGGCACTGTTGCATTATAGTCGGATTTTGCAATACTTATAAAACAGCTAAATTAATCATTAACTTAGGTTATTACGTAATGGAAAATACTGAACAAGACTCTCAAAGCAACGATATTTCCTATGGCAACGTCTACGTGATGACGCACTCGTTTTTTAGTGATGTAGTAAGAATTGGCTGTACACCTAAAGATCCTGAAGATTATGCCAAGCAAATATCTCAAAACACACCCGGTGATTATTCTGTTGTATTTTCATTAAAGTGTATGAATCCATGTAAAGTGAAAAAGCAAATTCGTGAGTATTTGAATGCTCAAGAGTACGTTAATGAATTCTACCAAGTGCCTGCTGAAGTTGCAGAAAGCTTATTGAAAAGAGAAACCTTAAGAATCCCCATTCTCAACGCAAGTTAATACTTGTAGATAACATCCCTTTTTTAAAGAAGTTATGATGTGCTAATTACCTAAGCTTGCATCTGACAACGCTGTCACGTAAATTATTAGTCATAAAAATAATAGACAGGGTAAGTTTTAATGAGCAGCAATGATCGCCGTAATTTTTTAAAGTCGGTTGCAGCCGTCACAGCCGCAGGAGTTGCAAGCGGTTGTGCGACATCAAATTCACAAAATTCTACAACGTTAAAAGCTCAGGGCAAATCTGTAATGGGCTTAATCGTTCCAAAAATGGACGTTGTACGTATCGGTTTTATTGGTGTAGGTGAGCGCGGCTCCGGCCATGTTAAACACTATTGTCATATCGATGGTGTAGAAATAAAAGCTATTTGTGATACTAACCCGCTGGTATTAGACCGTTCTATTAACGATGTGGTTGAGAAAAACTTACCTCGCCCTGATCGCTATACGGGTTCAGATCATGCCTATCGAGAAATGTTAAATCGTCAAGATATTGATATTGTTATTATCTCGACACCTTGGGCTTGGCATACCCCTATGTGTGTGGAAACCATGGAAAGTGGCAAGCATGCGTTTGTAGAAGTGCCTGCCGCAACCACTGTTGAAGAGTGTTGGCAATTAGTCAACACCGCTGAACGTACGCAAAAAAATTGCATGATGATGGAAAATGTTTGCTATGGTCGTGATGAGCTGATGGTGCTGAACATGGTACGCCAAGGCTTATTTGGTGAATTATTGCACGGAGAAGCAGCATATATTCATGAGTTGCGCTGGCAAATGAAAGAAATTGAATATAAAACAGGTTCATGGCGAACATACTGGCATACCAAAACTAACGGTAATTTATACCCAACACATGGTTTAGGGCCAGTTTCACAGTATATGAATATAAACCGTGGCGATCGTTTTGATTATTTAACGTCAACCAGTTCACCAGCACTCGGACGACAAGCGTACGCTAATCGCGAGTTTCCAGCAGATCACGAAAGAAATCAGCTAAACTATATCGCTGGCGATATGAATACGACTTTAATCAAAACAAAACTCGGTCGCAGTATTATGGTTCAACATGATACCACCACACCACGCCCTTATTCTCGACATAACTATATTCAAGGTACCAACGGGGTTTTTTCTGGTTTCCCTAATCGTATTGCCTTAGAAAATGTACCAAGTCATATTGCCATGCAAAATGAGCAAAGCTATCAAGAACATCTTAAAGCATGGCAAGCAACAGGAAAGCAAGGCACAAAACCTAGAGCGCCAAGTTTTCATCGTTGGGATAAAGATATAACTAAGTGGCAAGCAGAGTTTGACCACCCACTTTGGCTAGCTATGGGACAAGAAGCCCAGCGTAATGGCGGCCATGGCGGTATGGACTTTCTTATGCTTTGGCGCATGATTTACTGTTTAAGAAATGGTGAAGCACTTGATCAAGACGTTTACGATGCTGCTGCATGGTCTGTCATTACACCACTGAGTGCTGATTCAGTAACCGATAGAAGTAACTCAAAGGATATTCCTGACTTTACTCGAGGCGTATGGAAAACAGCCAAGCCACTGGGAATTATATCTTAGTAGATAGTAGTCGAGAACAAACGTTAATATGACACAATTGAAAACTCTAGTTATTTTAGCTGCAGGTAATGGCAGTCGTTTTGGCGGTGCTAAACAATTCGCTTGTTTTGGTGCGCAGGCGAAAACTTTAATGGAATATAATTTAGTCCACGCTGTAGCGGCTGGTTTTAATCATGTGGTTTTTATTACTCAGGCTCAACAAAAACTGCAATTAGAACAAAAGGTAATAGCACGATTACCAAAATCATTAAAAGTAGATATTGCAATCCAAACCTTAAGTGCGTTGCCAGAGAAATGCACCATATCCACGGCAAGAAAAAAGCCGCTAGGCACTGCACATGCACTTTGGTGCGCCAAAGATTTTATTAAAAACCATTTTGTGGTTATTAATGCCGATGACTACTATGGTGAAAAGGCTTTTAATTTACTGACACAACATCACGCTGCCTGCGCTAAAAGTCAACTCCCACGATACGCTATGGTCGCATATCTAGTTCAAAAAACTCTTTCTAATCATGGCGGTGTTAACCGAGGGCTTTGTGAATACAATCAAAACATGCAATTGACCCAAGTAACAGAAATTGAAAATATTCACACCAAGAACAGTCATAATAATTTCATTATATCTGGACATGACTCCAACAAAAATCAATCAATCAATTTATCTGAAAACTCACTAGTTTCGATGAATCTTTGGGCTTTCGACACCAGTATATTTTCTGCAATCGAGCAAGAGCTCATCAAAACATTAACGGCAATATCTCACGAGAAAATTGAATGTTATTTGCCAAATGTCGTGATGAGCCAGCTAAATCAACATCAGATAAGTGTTGATATATTAACATCTGACGATGACTGGTTTGGAGTTACTTATGCCGATGATTCTGCTTGGGTTAATAGTAAAATTGATCAGCTCTTTCCTTCTTCTATTTCATCTTTACAAACTCATTAAGTACAATTTATGAACAACAGTTTACTGACTAACAAGCAAAATCAGGTTATCGATAAAGTAGTAGAACATTACCAGGTTTCTCCATCGGATTATTCAATATCTCCTCTAGGGAATGGCTTAATTAATGACACTTACTTAATAACATCAAATAATAAGCGCTTTGTATTACAGCGTATAAATAGCCATGTATTTCAAAACCCTAAACAAGTAACGCAAAACGCAGACTTAATTAACCAACATTTAATTGCAAAAAAAGCACTTGATGAGTATCCGTTAGCAACAATTGGCCAGTTAACTAATAAAGAAAACAGTACGCTTTTACAACTTGATAGCGACTATTGGCGCGCAATAGCATTTATTCCTAATAGCTGTTCAATTGACGTGGTAGAAACTTGTGAACAAGCAGAAAAAGCTGCCACGGCGTTTGCGCAATTTAGTGCTGCATTAAGCGACTTTCCAACACAAAACTTAGCTGAAATCATTCCAGATTTTCATCACTTAGCCCATAGATTACAACAATTAGCTTATGCGACAAATAATGATAGTCAGCAACGAGGTTCATCTTGTCAGACTATCATCGACGACTGTTTAACTCAGCAACATTTTATTAATGAAGTGTCGGAGTTGGTGACAACCCTGCCGATGAAAGTAACTCACAATGATACAAAAATTAATAATTTACTTTTTAACACCGAAACACACCAAGCTATAGCCGTAATCGACCTTGATACCTGTATGCCTGGCTATTTAATGCATGACTTTGGCGATATGGTGCGCACTTGTTGCTCAAGCTTACCTGAAGACGGTATTGAAATAGCACAAATGAGCATAAGATTAGATATTTTCGAAGCTTTAGCAAAAGGCTATATAACAACGCTTAATAGTACAATTAGCAAAGCTGAAATAGACAGTTTAGTTGTTGGCGCTTTACTAATACCGTTTATGATGGCGGTGCGATTTTTAACAGATTACCTTGATGGTGACAAATATTTTCATGTTCAACATTCAGAGCATAACTTGGTAAGAGCTAAAAACCAATTTCAATTGTTTAAGCTTCTCAAGCAACAACGCCAACAATTAAGTGACATAGTCCATCGTATTTAATCTATTTAGCTAATAGCGACAAGCGTTTAATATTTAGCTATTTCAGTTTATCGGTGAGATACGAAAAAGCCAATAACTCGGTATGACCTAGTCACTGGCTTCAATGGAAATGCGAAACTAATTAGCACATTTATAAACATTGCCGGATAGCGTAACGTTTGTTTGCTGACTACCACCACCAAAGTCATCATCGAAATGCCCTGTTTGTCCGGCACGTTGAGTTAAAAGATAAACAGTATCACCACCAAGTTGCTTAGCCTTATTTTTTATGTCATTGCGTGCACCCGTTTCTAAGTCTGCATTAGAAGTGAAGGCTCCAGTAAAAAAGTCGCCTTGGCTGCCAGTAACATCACCTAAAAATGTACACTCTTTACCCGGTTCGTTGTGAGTTAATCTTACGCCAGTTGCTTGAGGCTGAACAGCAACAGAAGAGCATGCAGCTAATGTTGTTACCAAGATCATTGCGAATAGTGTTTTCATATTATTTCCTGTTAAGTAAATCGTTTAATTAAAGCTATTGTAAGTTCTCCTTAAATTATTAATATTTACAAAGTGTGTTGATAATGTAAGAGCCACTTACATCTACCGATCATTTTTTTACAAATGCTTCAAATGCAATGGGTAAAAACGAGTTACCTACCAAGGTAAATAAGTTATGCTAACCGGCTTAAATAGCGTGGTTAAAAACAACGAATAATTTACATCTCGTTTCGTATCAAATGGATTTCCAGCACATGAAAGATTTAACACAGGGTTCAATACCTAAGCACTTAATTACTATGGCCTTACCAATGATGTTTGGCATGTTTGTACAAACACTATATTTTCTTGTTGATCTTTATTTTGTTGGTAAATTAGGAGCAACTGCATTAGCTGGTCTAAGTTTGGCTGGAAATGCCATGTTTTTAATTTTTGCCCTAACACAAATTATTAATGTCGGTACAGCTACACTTATTTCTCATGCGGTTGGAGAAAAAGAACAGGACAAAGCTAATAACATTTTTAATCAATCAATGATGATCTCAAGCGTTATCGGTATTGTGGTTTGTGTTATTGGTTATTTAGGAGCTGAAAACTACCTAAATATCGTATCTCAAGACTCAGGGACCGTTGCTATGGGGCTTGATTACCTACATTGGTTTATCCCTTGTATGGCATTACAATTTTTAATGGTTTCAATTAGTGCTGCTCTACGCGGTACCGGTATTGTTAAACCAACAATGATGATCCAAATGCTGTCTATTTTAGTCAACATTATTTTATCACCCATCTTAATTGCCGGTTGGGGAACAGGTTATGCCATGGGTATTGCTGGCGCTGGACTTGCTAGTTCTATTTCCGTTATTTTTGCTGTTGGGTTATTAGCCTACTATTTTAAAACCTCAGAAAAATATGTCAGTGTTGATTTTTCGCTATGGCGATTAGACCCCCAGTGTTTAAAGAAACTATTGGCTATAGGTTTACCTGCCGGTGGCGAGTTCTTGCTGATGTTTTTGTATATGGCAACGATTTACTGGCTCATTCAGCAATTTGGTCCTGATGCACAAGCTGCATTTGGTTTAGGCTCAAGAGTTATGCAGTCATTATTTTTACCGGCAATGGCGATTGCCTTTGCCGCCCCAGCCATTGCTGGACAAAATTTTGGTGCAAAAAATTATCAACGAGTAAAAGAGACATTCAAATGGTCAGCCATCATGACCTGTTCTTTAATGACAATGCTAACGCTAATTTGTTTGTGGCAAGCGGAAATGTTACTACAAGGCTTTTCAAGCGATAAACAAGTTATAGTGATCAGCGCGGCGTTTTTGCAAATTATATGTTGGAATTTTGTGCCATCTGGCTTGGTATTTACTTGCTCCGGCATGTTTCAATCGTTAGGAAATACCTGGCCGGCGCTATTAAGCACGGCAACACGCCTGTTAACATTTATATTTCCTGCACTTTGGCTATCACAACAAAGCGATTTTACAATTGAAAAACTTTGGTATATTTCGGTTGCTACCGTTTGTTTACAGGCATTGATTAGTTTTACCTTCTTGCGTCGTGAATTTAAAAAACGTTTAACAGAGGACGTACTAGCAATACCCTCACCTCAGCTAAGCTAAGCTAATCATTCTTATCTAATAGGCAAAAATAATCCTTCGATGAACTGTTCAATTTATTTAAATTGGACAGTTTAGCCATATTTTCATCTATTCGCTTTTCGTATACTCATCAGCATATTAGAGATTGTGTTGGAGGTTGTCATATGTTGAATTTAATAAAGAAAATTACCTTACCAGGTGCTTTAATCACCTCAGTAACATTAAGCACCTTCAGTAATGCATCATTAATAACTAATGGCAGTTTTGAACAGTTAATATTTAGTGATGGCACACAATCATCAGGTGTTGTTCACAATACAAACTTGCATAATTTTAATAGTAAAAATCGCGCTTGGGATGTTTTTTCTACCTTACCCGGCTGGGAAACTAGTTTCGGTAATGGTATTGAGTTACAGAAGAATGTGGTTACTCGCTCTCAAGATGGTTCGCATCACATAGAACTAGACTCGCACCCTCGTGGCGCATCGAACACTGTGATGACGCAAACTTTAGATTCACTTTCTGTTGGTGCTAATTATTTACTAGAGTTTTATTACAAGCCACGTACAAATAACACCAACGACAATGGCATTAACGTATTTTGGTATGACTCAGCCATCAACTTTCATATCAACATGTTAGCTGACTTTAGCACAGATAGTACCCGAAATTTGACTCCGAACTGGGCTTTACAGTCGGTAATGTTCACTGCACAAGCGCAATCAATGGATTTAAGCTTTGGCTCATTCGGTAGACAAAATACCTTAGGTGGCTTAATAGACAACGTATCACTTACACAAGTGGCATCAAAAAACGCAACAACAGTTCCGGAGCCATCAATGTTAGTTTTATTTCTTATCGCTTTAGGTTTTCTTGCAGCAAGACAACGTACGTGGATTCACTAAGGAATTCAACTTAACAACCTAATTTATGGCTTTCTCGGCTAATAACCAGCCCCTAATTTTGTTTGCGGCCGAGAAAGTTCATATCAAAGAGTAAAACTCTACTCGTACCGTTACTCACTCGTAGCAATAATTGCTTGTAAATCACTAAAGTTTTCAATATGCAATAGCTCTGCTTTCTGCGCTAAGGAATTGTAATCATTACTTTGTCTGGCTGATGTATATAAACATGACAACATAAAAATAAGTAACTCATCTTGGGCATTACCTTTTACTTGTTGTTGGCTAACCTTTTCTAGGTGCGTTAACTGTTTAACTAATTTAGCGTCGATATGCCATAGCGATAACATTAATGATGATGCAGAATAAATACTAATACCCATTGCTTGCTTAATATGACGATTTAACGATTGTAAATCATCTATACCTTGCAAAGAATGCAGCATAAGTTCATGTTTATATGTGGCTTTGTGGCTAAGTAAAAAAACACCTAACAAGGCAAATACTAATGTTTGCTCCGTTAACGCTATATCAAACTTAATTTCAGCTGCGATAGATTTACGTAACCGCTGAAATAACTTAGGCGCAAGCAAAAATGCTTGGCTATATTGTTCGATAATTTTTTGCTCTACTTGGTCTTGCAACGCATCTTTCATAGCAAAAATTATCGCAAAATTAACCACAGTACCAATACCTAAATTTCGACTTACCGCTTCTTGCAAGTTTTTCGGGGTTCTGCCATAAATAGCTTTGCTTGCCTGCCCAATAATACGGCCAGAAAAAATAGCATCTTTATTCACTATTTCGATAACACGTTGTAAATCCAAATTTCCTTGATCTTTCTCTGCAACAAGCTGCTTGCAACTATCAGGCATAGGAGGAATATCTTGTGCTATTTGCGTCAGTTTTTGGTAGCTAGCTTGAGCATTATTAACTAACGAAAGTTCACGAAATTGTGACGGCGTCGTTCCAAACTTTTGTCGAAAAGCTCGTTCAAAGGTGGCACGTTCAGAATAACCTAATCTAGTCGACAATTGCTCAATATTAGCGTGCTTAGTTAACAGTGCTTGTACACACAGTTCATTCAAAAACTTACTTTGGATCAGTTTAAAGCTAGTTTCTTCTTGTGCTAGTTTACGGCGAAATGAAGTCATACTCATGGCAAGCGCCTTGGCACATTGCTCAATCGTTAAAGAGGCAGGTAATTCACTTTGCTGAAGCAAGTTATTGACAGATTCAGTAAGTTGAAAGGTTTGTGACATATCCATTTGTTCAAAGGCTTAAGTTAATTAACTTGGCTATTAAAACATGTAAACGATCAATAAACACCTGCTTAAGCATATATTTTTATTAGTGATTCACCAAATAACAATAATTTTCTTACACCTTTTATCATTAAAAATAGTTCGAGTGTACTATTTACAAAATAGAACAGTCGAACTATTATAAAAGAACAACCGTACTTTTACATATTAATGGATTGATAACATGAAATTTAGCTATTTTAACAACAGCGCTAATAAGTTTGGTTTAGCAACAATAGGACGTGGGCTCACCAGTGCTTTTAGCATGCTCACACCACGGTTAAGTGCATTCTTGGGCCAGAAAATATTAATGCGACCTTATGGGCGACGTTCATATAATAGTGAGTTAATTCAGCCTGATAACGAACTAAAGATACTAACTTCGTTAGGCATTGTGCATGTCAATATATTTGGCTCTGGCAATAATGTGATAGTTGTTAGCCATGGCTGGGAAGACAATAGCCAAAGTTTTCAACATATGATTTTGTCACTAACTGAGCAGGGATACCTTGTTGCCGCAATTGATCATATTGGTCATGGCAAGTCCGCAGGAAAGAAATCTCACTTATTAAGTTTTATCGAAACAATGAACTTGCTCGTAGAGCATTTCAATGAAGAAAGAACGCCGGTACAAGCAATTATTGGCCACTCAATGGGGGCGATTGCCACCCTTAACTTACCTTATAACCTGCTAAGCAATAAAAAAATCATACTGATTTCATCACCGATAAAATTCTTTGAGCTTATGTTTCAAAAAGTAGAACAAGTAGGAATTTCGCGGAAGCTATTGAAACGTGTATTAGAAAGCATCAGCTATAAATACGGTAAAAATTGGCAACAATTAACAGCAGAGCATCATAGAGAAAAATTAGATTTAAATGTTACTTTCATCCATGATCGCAATGACAGATTTGCTCCATTTGACGACGTTAAGCATTTTTTAAATCAAGAAAAAAACACCTTAATTACCACTGAAGGACTTGGTCATAGAAAAATTTTAGGTGATACTAAGGTAATTGAAAATATTAGTCAGGTTTTAGCTTCTTAATGAATAAAGGCGAACGCACCCGTAATGAAATTTTAAAGCAAAGCATCATACATAGCAGTCAATATGGTCTAGCAGATATTACCATAGGTACTATATCTAAACTTTGCAATATGTCTCGTACTGGCGTTATTTCTCATTTTGAAAATAAAGAAGACATGCAAATTGCAATATTAGAATATGGTGAAGAGTTATTTAAAAAACGTGTGATTCAACCTGCTTGGCGTGAAGATCCGTTAAATCATGTTATTGCGTTACTTGAAAATTGGGCTGACTGGGTTCGAGAAATGTTTACCGAACACCAAGTCAGCTGCCCATTTATTAAAGCTGTTGTTGAATTTCAAAACCGTCCAGATTCTAAAGTTCGTACCTTTACCGTTAGCCAGCAAAATCGCTTAATCGACTATTTAACACATCGTATTAATCGTTGTGTTGAGCACGGAAGACTCAAAGAAAATACCGATAGTGTCGCTGTTGCTTACGAGCTTTATAGTTTGTATTTAGGCCACGCTATTACCCAACATAGTGTTGCAATCAATACCCCTAATACTATGTTTAAAAGCAGTATCGTTAGATTATTAAAGCAATACCAAATATCCTCACAACCTTAATATGCTCTAGTGAGTACAAATTAATTAGCTGGTTTGACACTTCTGATCGCCATAATAATTATCGGCATAATTACATTCTATTGAATTTTGTTTATTTGCGTTATCGCTCTTTGTTGTAAAAGTAACTAACGCTTTTATATATTTGGTTATGTTTTTCATTACTTTATTCCTTATTTCGTTTAAGTCATTATCGATAGAGTTATTATTATCTAAGTTGATAATTCAGTAAATTTAATAAAATTAATAAAGTTATCCTAAAAAACAGATTAAAAATCTAACAACACTTTGCGTTTAACTGCTCAGTAAATATTTCTTTTAAGGTAGTCAGTTCATTGGTGCGAACATAATTAGGGCGGATAATTAAAGCAATTGTACGATGCGGGCCAGGTTCGTTTAAATGCACAGCCCTAATTTCTGACTCATTATAAATCAACTGATCTAAAGCCATTTGAGGCACCAATGTTGTACCAAGCTTACCTGCAACCATTTGAATAAGTGTATGTAAACTTGCTGAGTCAAAATCAGAATCTTGTTTGTCATTTTGCAAACTACAAGCCGCTAAGGCGTGATCTTTTAAACAATGACCATCTTTCAATAACATCAACTTTTCAATCTCAAGCTCTTCACTGGTGATTTCTTTGAGTTGGCTTGGGCATTCATCTTTATGGCTAACCCAATAAAAGTCCTCTTGCCAAAAATCAAAACTCATTAAGCCCTCAATTGGATAAGGTAATGCTAAAATAGCGGCATCTATTTCACCATTTCTCACCATATCAACCAGCACGTGAGACTGCTCTTCAATAATTTTCATTTTAAACTCAGGAAAGCGTTTTCTCACTTCAGGTAATACTTTTGGCAACAGGTATGGACCAATGGTTGGAATCACTCCAAGTGTCATAGCATTGCTAAATGGTTGGTTATCGGATTGCGATATCTGCATTAAGCCATCTAGCTCTAACTTAACCGTTTTCGCTTTATTTAAAATAAGCTGACCTTGGCTAGTAATTAACACTTGCTTATTATTACGCTCGAATATTGTCGTACCAAGTTGCTTCTCCAGCTCGATTATTGCTGTACTTAATGCTGATTGTGACACATGACATGCGTCTGCTGCTTTTTTAAAGTGCAACGTTTTTTCAACAGCTAAAGCATAGTGGAGTTGCTTCAATGAAATCATAAATCTGGCTACCTATACAAATAAAACTACGGACAAAGCTCTATCCATAGTTATTAGTGAACATAAAAGCCAGTTTAATTAGTTTATTTGATTATACCAGCCTAGGTTAACTGCTCTTTATGTCAAACCTTCACAATAAAATCATAAGCATCTGTTTATAAAGAAAATTAAATCATCATTAAAAAAACAGAATAATATCTTTCAATCAATCAATTATAAAAACTAACTCACCAGTTCTACGCTTGAATAACTAGGGCTTATCATCAACGAATAAGTCAGTGTTACTACTGGGGAATAACATGTTAAAAAAAGCACTACCGCTTGCCACAGCAATAGGTGTAGCCATTTCATCAATGACTTTATCAACTTCAGCACTCGCTGTAGGTGAAGCAAAAACCAACCAATTCTGGTGGCCTGAACAACTCAACTTAAGCCCTTTGCGCCAACACGGCGCAGAATCAAACCCTTACGGTGAAAACTTTAACTATGCCAAAGAATTTGCCACGGTCGATTTACAACAACTCAAAAAAGATATTGAAGTAACTCTTACTGATTCAAAATCATGGTGGCCAGCTGACTGGGGACATTATGGTCCGTTAATGATCCGTATGGCATGGCATAGTGCTGGCGTTTATCGTGTAAACGATGGTCGAGGCGGCGCATCAGGTGGGCAACAACGTTTTGATCCACTTAATAGTTGGCCAGATAATGTTAATTTAGATAAGGCACGTCGCTTACTCTGGCCGGTGAAACAAAAATATGGTCGCAAAATATCATGGGCTGATTTAATGGTACTTTCCGGCAATGTAGCCTTAGAATCTATGGGCTTTAAAACCTTTGGCTTTGCCGGCGGCAGAAGCGATGATTGGGAACCCGACTTAGTATATTGGGGACCCGAAACAGCCATGCTTGATGATAAGCGCCGAGACAAAAAAGGCAAACTCAAAGGGCCACTGGCTGCTGTTGAAATGGGCTTAATTTATGTCAACCCTGTTGGCCCACATGGTAAGCCTGATCCTCTTTTAGCAGCAAAAGATATTAGAATGTCATTTGGCCGTATGGCGATGAATGATGAAGAAATTGTCGCGCTTATTGCCGGTGGACATACTTTAGGTAAAGCCCACGGCGCTAAAAAACCAGAGCAATGTGTTGAAGCCGAGCCTGCTGCAGCTGACATTGAACAACAAGGCTTAGGTTGGAAAAACAAATGTGGAACAGGCGTTGGTGCTGACACCACTAGCAGTGGTTTAGAAGGAGCTTGGACTACAACACCAACACAATGGTCTTCTAACTATTTAGATAACTTAATGAATTTCGATTGGATTATCACAACAAGCCCTGCTGGCGCAATTCAGTGGATACCTAAAGATAAAGCTGCGGCAAATTTAGTACCCGATGCCCACATTCCAAATAAACGTCATGCACCTATTATGTTTACCACTGACTTGGCACTAAAAGAAGATGCCGAGTTTTTAAAAATAGTTCAACGTTTCAGAGCAGATCCTAGAGAATTCGATACAGCATTTGCTAAAGCTTGGTTTAAATTAACCCACCGCGATATGGGGCCACGGGCACGATATGTAGGCTCAGAAATACCAGCAGAAGTTTTATTGTGGCAAGACCCAATTCCAGCAGTAGATTACTCACTAATTAATGAACGCGATATTAATAAACTTAAAAAGCAAATCATTAGTTCAGGGATATCAAATGCCGAACTTGTTAAAGTTGCATGGGCAGCAGCATCAAGCCATCGAGTTACAGATATGCGTGGTGGTGCTAATGGCGCGCGTATTAACCTCGCCCCACAAAATAGTTGGACAGTAAATAATCCTAAAAAGTTAAAGAAAGTACTCTCAACGCTAAAAAATATTCAGGAACAGTTCAACCGAAAATCAGCAAATAATAAGGTATCTCTTGCTGACGTTATCGTTCTTGCTGGCGCAACAGCGATTGAAAGCTCTGCTAAAAAGGCTGGCTATAATATCAATGTGCCATTCGCACCTGGTCGTACTGATGCAACTCAAGCGCAGACCGATATCAAGTCATTTAATTATTTACAACCTACAGCCGATGGCTTTAGAAATTTCTACAGCAATGACAGTTATATGTCGCCGGCAGAAATGTTAGTTGATAAGGCGAATACCTTAGGTTTAAATGTGCCAGAAATGACCGTACTCATTGGCGGTATGCGAGCATTAAATGCCAACTATGATGGTTCATCTTTAGGTATATTTACCGAAACCCCTGGCGTGTTAAGTAATGACTTTTTTATTAACTTACTAGACATGTCAACAACCTGGCAGAAAGACAGTTCACAACCAGGGCTTTACCAAGGTATTGATCGTCATTCTGGAAAAATGAAATGGCAAGCAACTCCGGTTGATTTAATTTTTGGCTCTAGCTCTGAATTGCGTGCTGTTGCCGAAGTTTACGCATCTAATGATGCTAGCGACAAATTCATCAATGACTTTGTTAAGGCTTGGGTGAAAGTAATGCAGCTTGATAGGTTTGACTTAAAATAAGCTCTAGCGAATGAATTTAGAGTTACTCTAGATTAAAAAGAAAGGAGTAATGAATAAATAGCCTTACTTAATCGATAAATAAATACATGGTTAAGGAACTTTATGTTAATTCCTTGTTCATACTATATGAGAGGCTTTTATTTCCCTTAGTGTTTCATGTTTTTATAATGCGTTTACTTTTAAAGTAAACGCTTTTTTTTTGCCTATTTTATTGCCGGCTCTCACTCAAAATAACTAACCTTAGCATCAAAAAATATCACCAATGTAATGGATCAATGGTGTAGTACAGGGTTAATTGTCGGTAAAGTTTCGGATATTCTCTCGCTAGCTGTTGAGATTGCTCAAAGAATACTTCGCTGGCGACAGCAAAAAATTCAGCAGGATTTGTTGCACCATAATAATCAAACAAAGATGGCGAGCCTGTTTGTGCTTGTTGTTGTAAAATTGCAAACTGCGCCGAAAAAACTTCTGACCAACATTGATAACTTTGTTGTTTATCGAGAATTGGTGCTCCATTAGCAGGGCCATTCTCTTGATCAAGTTGATGAGCAAACTCATGAATAACAACATTACGGCCATCATTAGGAATTTGTGCTCCATCTAGAGTGTCCTGCCACGACAAAACAACTTTACCAAAGTCCCATGACTCACCCGCTAAAACAACTTTTTGAGAAAACTGTACACCGTCTGCATTTCTATTTTGTTGCTCTTTAACAAACGCTCTTGGATATACCAGTATGGTTTTTAATTTCGGGTAATAATTAGTTTCTCGGTTAAGAAGCAGTAAACATGCTTGTGCAGCAATAGTTATTTTAATTTCATCTGTTATAACAACACCATTGCAACCAACAAACTCTTTTTCCGCCAAGAATACTTGAATATGTTGTTTTAACTGTAGCTGTAAATCTGCTGGCATAATGCGAAAATAAGGCATACGTTGCTGAATAATTTTACGCCACGATTTTTTAAAAGGTTTACGTTTGATCATTGAGCGTTTATAGTTTTGCCAATAAGGTTTTCCAGCCAAATAGGCAATTAATATCACACCAATAAATATTGGTAGGAAGTAAGATAGCATAACGTATAAAGCACCCTAGTTTCTTTAAGCTTATTTAAAAGAAGTGCGTACGCAAAAGTGAAATATCAAGTCATGGACAAAATATTACGCTAACCAATTACAATCAAATCAGCTTAATTAACAAAATATAAAAAGAATTTGAACTAATTAAAACTTCACGACTCTTAGTATACGAGAGGCTTTATTTCCCTTAGTGTTTCATGTTTATTTATAATGCGTTTACTTTTTAAGTGAACGCTTTTTTTTGCCTTAAATTTAATGACAAATAAACACACCAACAACTATTTCATCTAAGATTTATCACCAACCCGCAAAACTATGAGACGCCATTGACTCATAACCAACCAGTCATTATGATACGCATCTGTATCAAAAAATCACTGATTATTACTCTCTGGTTGGAATATGTCGTACAAACACACTTTTAAAGAAATTCTCTTGCGATTTAAATGGAAAATATCAATCACCTTAGCGCTGGTCATTATTGAATCTACCATAGGTATTTTCTATCCACTGGTGATCGGTATTGCAATTAACGATTTACTCGATAAAAGTTATCAAGGCTTATATTGGTTAACCGCACTTGGCGTATCATCATTAATCATTGGCAGTTTAAGGCGCTTTTACGACACTCGTGTTTATGCAAATATTTACTTAAAAACAGTAACCGAAATGATCGTAAGTGGGCATCAAAAAAAGCAGTCAATTTCTGCCATATCGGCACGCAGCAAATTAATGACCGAGTTTGTTGAGTTTTTAGAAAATTCTCTACCTGATTTAATTGAGTCTGTTGTCGCTATTGTTGGTATTGCGATTGTTATCTCAACACTCAATTTGCAAGTATTTTATGCCTGTGTTGCTTTGCTCATTTTAATCATGATTATTTACACCACTACCGGTGGGAAAAATTATCAATTAAACAAAGCATATAATGATGAGTTTGAACAACAAGTCCAGGCGATATCAAGTAAAAACAAGCGTAAAAGCCATCAACATTTTAATGCATTAATGCGTTGGAATATCGCCCTTTCTGACTTAGAAACCGTTAATTACTTTATTGTATGGTGCGGCGTCATTGCGTTATTTATATTCACACCATTAACAGTAATTGCCGAAGGTGTGCTTAGCTACGGACTTGTATTTTCTATATTAATGTATGTTTTTGACTACATAGAACGACTAACGTTAATGCCATTACATATTCAGCAAGCTATAAGATTACACGAGATATCACAGCGATTAACTAAGTAACCCGAGTTCAGGTTACGTAAAATAGCCAGCACATAGTAAAAAGGCTAATGGTGCCAACCATTAGCCTTTTATAACTAAAAACACGTCAGCTACATTGTATTAATAAACATTAATGGCACATTATAATGTCATGCTTAGGTAAACCCGCTTTAAAGCCAATACTGCTGATAGACAAGGTTAATGCACCGCCAGTTTTAAGCTCAAATGGCGAAACAATTTTATCTAACTGTACGCCTTTATCCACAAAACATCTTAGGTCTATCGCTATTTCCTGCCACTGCCCTGATGGTATCGCTTGCAGTTGTTTTTGAATATCAACTTTTGATCGACAACTACCCGCTACGTCACCTTCTGATTCGCAACTCATCGAAATATTAACCGCTTCTGAGACATCACTATCACGTTTTACTGCAATAACTAATGCTGATTTTTGTTCCAGTTCAAATGATAAATCTTCTCTAAAGCTACTGGCAAAGTTAATACCAGCGCTCTCACTGCCATTTGTTTCGATACGAAAGGCATCTTCTTGCACCACTTTATCAATAGTTCTATAAACCGCTCCGGGTAATGCACTACTATTAGAAAGCAATTCTGATGATTCTGCTGTCGACGTTAAAAACATCCGCCATGGCTTAACCACTTTGCCAGAAAATATTACCGTGTTTTTAACAACGAGTGCATCACTAGCAATATGTTCGGGTAAATTATCAGCAAGCTGCTGTTGAGCTTCACCACCTTGCGTGACATAACGTAAACCGTAACCGTAAGGCAGTAATGGGTCGTATTTTTTATCAAATCGATTGACAATTTGGTTTGCCGTTTTTGGCCATGAGAAAGATAACTTCCCTTTAAAATCAAATTGAATATTATCTTCTTTATCTTTAAAAAGTACATCTGCCACCGCTTTCCCTTCAGAGCCGGGTAACCAAGCAGCAACGAAAGCATCACTGGCATTAAGCTCAGCATTTACCCACATAGGTCTGCCACTGATAAAAATACTAACCACTGTAACGCCTTGGCTCTTCAATTTTTTCAATAATGCTAAGTCAGTCTTTGTCCCGCGTTGATAGGCGAGATTGTCTTTGTCGCCATGACCCTCGGCATAGGGTTCTTCACCAAAAACAACGATGGCGACATCTGGTTTTTGCGAAAAACTACCATCTTCACTTAAGCTAACATTACCACCAGCCGCCGTTACTTGTGCCGCAATACCATCATAAATAGAGGAGCCACCTGGAAAATCATTATTACTATTATTTGTTCCTTGCCAGGTGATACTCCAACCACCAGATTGCTTACCAATGTTGTTGGCAGCATCACCAGCGACTAATACATCTAATTTTGGTGCTAAAGGTAAAATATTGTTTTTATTCTTTAACAATACCAAAGACTCTCTTACGGCTTGCCTTGCTACTTCGCGGTGTTGCTCACTACCTATAAGTTCGGTCTTTCCTGAGAAAATTCGGTCTTTAGGGCTCGGTTTACTGAAAAGTCCGGCACGTAATTTTACTCGTAGAATGCGAGTCACTGCATCGTCAATACGCGATAACGGAATGATGCCTTGATTAACCTGAATAATGGTGTTTTCCATTAAAGGCTTCCAAGCATCCGTTGGCACCATAAAAATATCTAAGCCAGCATTGGCAGCTTGTGGGCAATTTTCATTAGTACAACCAATAATTTGCCCATGACCATTCCAATCACCAACAACAAAACCATCAAAACCCATTTTATTTTTCAAAACATCTGTTAGTAAGTAACGATTACCGTGAATTTTGTCGCCATGCCAACTATTGAATGACGCCATTACGGACTGAGCGCCTGCAGTTAACCCGCCAACATACCCTTGGGCATGAAGATCAAACAGTGCTTGCTCCGAGGCTATATTATTACCTTGGTCGTCCCCATCAATCGTACCGCCATCACCAATGAAATGCTTAACGGTGCTGATCACCCTGTCATCACCTAAAAAGTCGTCTCCAGCATGACCTTGCAAGCCTTTAACAACAGCCGCAGCATAATCTTTAACAATATCAGGATCTTCAGAGTAACCTTCATAAGTCCTGCCCCAGCGATCATCTCGAACCGTTGCCACCGTTGGCGCGAATACCCAGTCAATACCTGTAACCATGACTTCGGTCGCGGTAATTTGAGCTATTTTCTCCACTAACTTAGGATTATTAGCGGCGCCTAAACCGATATTATGTGGAAATAGCGTCGCACCAATAACATTATTATGACCGTGGACGGCGTCCGTGCCCCACATGGTTGGAATTGTTGAACCATCAATTGAATCATCAATAGATGCTTGATACATCTCTTCGGCTAAGGCAATCCAGTCTTGCGGTGTTGAGTGCTTATTATTGTTTGGAAATGCACCACCACCATTAAGATAAGAGCCAAAGCCATATTTGCGCATATCTTCAGGTGTAATATCACGAATTTCAGGCTGAATCATTTGTGCGACTTTCTGTTCTAAAGTCAATGTAGATAACAAGCGTTGAACTTGGCGTTCAAGGGCAGTATCAGTGTTAACGTCAGACACTATTTCTGGCCAAATCGACAAATTATTATTTACTAATTTAGTACTAGTTTCGTTATCTTTATCCGACTCTTTAATCGCGGTATTACAACCTTGAGTAACCAGTAAAGTTAGTGTTGAAAACATCAGGCAAGTTAACTTATTCATTATCTTTGCTCCTGATTATTTGTCAAAACAGGCGTAGCACCGCTCAAACCGTAATAAACGATATAGCTATAGCAGAGAACAGGAATAACAAATGATAATTGCACACCAACAACATCAGCCAATACACCTTGAATTAACGGCACAATAGCACCGCCAACAATAGCCAGACATAAAATTCCAGCTCCTTGACTCGTATGTTTATCTAAACCATTTAGCGCTAAGCTAAAAATAGTTGGAAACATTATCGAATTACATAAGCCAACTAAAAGTATCGCCCACATCGCCATACTGCCACTGGTTAAAATGGCTACAGATACTAAAAGAACAGCAAAAAAGGCATTAAAACTAAGAACCTTAGTAGCAGATACTTTTTGCATAACTGCTGCACCAATGAATCGTCCTACCATAGCTCCAGCCCAATAATATGTGAGATACTTGGCTGCTTCAGATTCTTCTAAACTAGCAATGTTAGCTTCACCAAAAAAGTTAATAAGAAAACTACCAATTGATACTTCAGCGCCCACATAAACAAATATACCAACGGCCCCTAAAACTAAATGACGATACTGCCATGCTGAGCCTGATACCACCTCATCAGAAGAGGTCTCGGCGCTACTAATATGAGGAAGCCTTAGCCAAGCAAAAATTGCCGCAAGTAAAAGTAACGCAGCAGTAAGTATCAAATAAGGAACTTTGACAGAATCAGCAGAAGGCGCTGACATTGAGTGTGCCGCTTCATTAAGAATAAACAAAGCACCTAAATAAGGAGCAACCGTTGTACCTAAAGAGTTAAAGGCTTGAGTCATAGTTAAGCGCGACGATGCTGACTCTTTTGATCCCAGTAACGTTACATAAGGATTTGCAGAAACCTGTAAAATAGTGATACCGCTAGCCAACACAAATAGAGCCGATAAAAACATCGGGTAGCTATGCATTGACGCAGCAGGATAAAACATCAAACAGCCAAAAGCTGCAACAACAAGTCCAGCTACAATTCCTTTTTGATAGCCAACTTTTTTCACTAGCTGTCCTGCTGGTAATGAAACCAAAAAGTAAGCACCAAAAAAGCAAAACTGCACCAACATTGACTGTGTGTATGTTAAGTCAAATATTGCTTTTAAATGAGGAATAAGAATGTCATTTAAGCAGGTAATAAAGCCCCACATAAAAAACAATGTTGTTAATGAGATCAGAGCAAAACGGTTTTGACTAGGCGAAACAGCATTAGTTACGCGTTGTTCTTGCTCTAAAATGACCGAATTCCCAGCCATAATAAAATTCCTATATCGAGAAGTATCGATATTTGCTGCACACGAATATAAGCTCGCTCACAGCAATATCGATGTAAGAAGTACACTTATAATGTTTAATAAGTGCGGTTTACAAGTATCTAAAATCAAACATTACCGACTTTAATTAGTCGCTTTATGTCAGTTGCACTTAGTTATCCATAGTGTATCTAAAGCCAAGAGCATATCTTGGGCCGTATTGCGCGGCACTTAAGAACTGACTTTCAAAACGGCTAAATGAGCGTTCAGTTTCGTTGGTTAAATTCACACCTTCAAAAAATACCGTCATATTGTCATTAAGTTCATAGTTAACACTTAGATCCCACTGCAAGTACTCTTCGGCATATTGTGGAGGAGAACCAGCAGCATCAGGTAAACCTTGGCCAATCAGGTACTCATCACGCCATGCACCCGTAATTTTTACTGATAAACCATCTTTCTCATAGAAGCCTTGTAAGTTTGCTGAATCACTTAAGCCTGACAACACCGCTTGAGACGCAAGTACATAGTTATCATATTCAACATCACCATCAACAAAAGTGGCATTAAACCCGGCGCCAAAGCCAGACTCACCAAATAAGTGTTGAATAGCAATCTCAATACCATTGACTTTACGTGAGCCAACATTCTCTGGAGAGCTTATGGTCCATTCGATAAGAGGATCAGTTGCTGCGTCTGGTAACACGCGGTTGTTCTCGCCAATACCTACGCCATTGGCAACAATTTCATTGTATATTGCTGAGTCTGTCGCTTGTTCACCACGCCCTTCAATAGCAGCAACTGCGTCATTCCAACGCTGACCTAAATAAACATCATGAAGACCATCAAATGTTGTTTTAACCTCAGCATTATCAATCCAGTCGTCTACATCTTTCCAAAATAATCCAATCGCGGCATAGCTAGCTTCGTCGTAGTAATATTCAAGAGTTAAATCAATATTAGTCGACTTAAATGGCTGCAAATTAGGGTTACCGCGACTACCACTTCTCGAGTTAAGTTTTGGAGATGATGTTAAGCTAAGGTTTCCAAGCATATCACCTAATGTAGGCCTAGTGATAGTTTGACCCCAAGACGCTCTTGCAACTAAATCATCACTGAGATCAACCTTGATATCTAACATTGGAAGGAATAAATCATAATTCCCTTCATAATCGACTTCAACTAACTCGCCACCACTGGCAAACTGAGTGATCCACTCAGAGCCACCAGCCCAATAAACAAGTTCAGCTACCCGACTTTTAGCGGGACTAACAATATCAGTTTCTTCATAACGTACACCAAGGTTAACTTGTACATCGTAACCACTAACGTCAAAAAGCCAATCAGTAGAAACGTACAAACTGATAGTCTCTTCTTCGACTTCATTAACAGGGAAGTCATCAAAGCTACCTATTTGATAAACATCACTACCAACCACATCTTCCGTCAAAAATAAGGCTTGTCTTGTGAATGCTTCGTCAAGATTAAAAGTGTAGGCATAGCCAGGAGAAACACCACCAGAGCCAAAGGAGAACTGATCAAGAAAGTCACTTAAATCAACTCTTTCAAACATACCGTCTGGGAATATCTCAGCAAAAGTACCGTTATTAAACCCTGGTGCATTTGCATTATTTGAACCACCCCAGCCACTTAATGTTTGTTTAGTGTAGGCGGTACCAAATTTAACGGTTTCCAGACCAAAATCAGTATCTAATAATAGTTTTCCGTCTAACTGTACTTGTGACACTTCCGATTCACCGGGCGTACGGGTAAAAATACTAAAGTTAGAACCAATTTGGTTCGGGTTAATTTCTTGAGTGCCATTATTCCAGTTAATGTTAAAGCCGGGAATATCGCCCTCGGTAAAGAAATACTCTTTGGTAGACAAGTCAGCAGAGCCCAAGATGACCCGAGCATTAGCACCTAAGCCTTTGTCTTTACCATTATCAGTGGTTGTTTTAGAGGTATGAGCGTCAAAGGTGAAGCTTAAATTATCGCTGGCAAACCACTCAATGTTAATACCAGTCGCTTTCGAATCAACTTCATTGGTCTCACGAAAGGAAGTAAACGAGCCATCGTCGCCAGCAGAGTTATAATAAACAGCCGTGCCATTTTCATCCAATTCATAAGAATTGGCATTACCTCCGAATGAACCATTCCACATGCCCCAAGAAAGGGAATTATTGCCAGTAACGGCATTAGATACAGTGTGATCTACAGTAAAAATTAAATCATCTGTCGCAGCAAATTGAAAGGTAACTTGTGCATTGGTGCGCTCACGTTGAATATCCTCTCTAGCGTAGCTTATCTCTTGTGGAAAGAAAGAAGCAGAAACATATTCACCGTTTTCGCCAGAAGTAGGATCAAAAAACTGCTTAGCGACATTTCCTTCTGCATCAACAGGTCGATTATCTATAATATTTTCTGGATCAACACTTAGCGATGGGTTCACTAACCATGAACGAACATTAGCAGCTTGACGTTGAAAATCTCTTCGGTGATATGAGAAATTTGCTGAAACGCCAAAACGATCATCATCAAAGGTATTGCTATAAATACCGGCTATTTCAGGTGTAACATCATCGCCATTTTCAACAGAACTATCATGAATCCCTTTTGCCATAAAAGAGAACTTTTCACCTGGGTTTTGAAAAGGTTTAGCCGTTACAATATTTACTGTTGCCCCTAAGCCTCCTGTAGGAACCTCGGCACGTGCAGTTTTCATAATTTCGAGAGAACTAACACCTTCAGATGATAAGTTTTCAAAATTAAACGAGCGAGTAAAACCCGTGCCAGCCATTTGCCGACCATTTAAGGTTACTAAGTTAAATTCAGGACCGAAACCACGCACCGTAATCTGGCTACCTTCACCGTTACTACGACTTACGGAAACCCCAGTAATACGCTGTAATGATTCAGCTAAGTTTGTATCAGGAAACTTACCCATTTCTTCAGCAGAAATGGCATCAACCACACCTGACATGTCGCGTTTAATGTTCATTGACCGAACTAATGAACCTCGAATGCCCTTTACTTCAATAACTTCAATATTTTCATCATTATCTGTTAGTGCAGCTTCTTCTTCAGCGGCTAAAACTTGCTGGCTAAAACCTGTCGCAATAATTGCTGATATACAAACAGCTAAATGTTTTTTTGAGAATGTTAAATGTTTCATGTTAACCCTACTTAGTTAAATTTAGTTTTATTTATGGCGGCTACTTAAAGTCAGCCGCACATTTTTAAATTAGGTTTTTGAATTACGTGCTATGGTGCAGTTATTGCGACATTATCAAGTCGATAAACTGCTCCATCACCCGTTCCCCAAGCAGGGAAAACCATAATCACATCAATTTCACTAACATCTAAGCCAGCATCAAATAGGTCTAAAAGTGTATAAGTGTAGGTTTGCCACTCGCCAACAATTGGTGCCGCGCCTTCTTGGCTAGCGGTTAAATCTAATTCAACCGCACTTGCTGTATCACCTGATTCAATTTTAAATTTCCATACTGAACCAGCATCATTTGGCGCACTAACGACTTTCATATCAAATTTCACTACACCATTTTGTAATAATGAACTTGCATCGAAATAAACACCGTCGTTGGCTAAGAAGCCCATTACCGTTGGTGAGGCGCCAATAACAAACTCTGCAACCATACCGTGGTCAGCATCATCTTCTTCTTCAGTGGGAGTTGAACCAGCACAGCAATCCCAAATCGGCCATTCGGCATTTTGTGCATTGTCGTATAAGGTTAAACCTTGCGGAGCTGGGACGCTGCTTGGATCAAAGATCATCACATTATCAAGGCGATATACAGCACCTTCTCCTGTTCCCCACGCTGGGAAAACCATAACAACGTCGATAGAACTTAGGTCTAACCCAGCATCAAATAAGCTTTCAAGCGAATAAGTATAGGTTTGCCATTGACCAACAACTGGCGCAACACCTTCCTGACTTGCGGTTAAATCTAGTTCAACAGCAGACGCAGTATCACCGGCTTCAATTTTGAATTTCCATACCGCACTAGCATCGTTTGGCGTATTAATCACTTTCATTTCAAACTGGATAACGCCAGTGCTTAACAAGCTTGATGCATCTAAATAAACATCATCATCAGCTAATAAACCCATCACGGTCGGTGCAGCACCAATAACAAATTCTGCCGTCATGCCGTGCTCAGTATCATCATTTTCTAAGGTCGGCGTCGAACCACCACAACAATCCCAAATGCTCCATTGCTCTTTCACATCGTCAGCAAATAGCACATGACCATTAAAGTCTGTAGAAGCATTGGGATCATACATTTTAACGTTATCAACACGATAAACAGCGCCTTCACCTGTGCCCCATGCTGGGAATATCATCAATACGTCGATAGCACTCGCGTCTAAACCAGCATTGGCTAAATCGGCTAAATTGAATGTATATGTTTGCCATTGGTCGACTACTGGCACCACACCTTCAACACTGTCTGATAACGGTAACTCAACCGCTGTTTCGGCATTATCCGCTTCAATTTTGAATAACCACGTTGCGCTAGCATCGTTTGGCATAGTGACAACTTTCATATCAAATTGCACAACACCATTGGCTAAGATCCCTGTCGCATCAAATGGCGCAGGCGAATCGGTATTGCCTTCTCGAGAAATAAAGCCCATCACAGTAGGGTCAGCGCCAATACTAAATTGCGCTACTGCACCGTGTTCTGCATCATCTGTTTCTACTGTAGGTGTTGAGCCACCACAGCAATCCCACATAGGCCAACTTGCATTTTCTGCATCTTCAAATATGGTTACCTGTGGCGAAGCAACTGCATCATCTGCAATAGTTAAGTTAGTAACCTGATAAACCGCACCTTCACCCGTTCCCCATGCAGGGAAAATCATGACAACATCAATAGCACTTAAATCTAAGCCCGCATCAGCTAGTGTTTTCAAAGGAAAAGTATGTGTTTGCCAAGTACCTGTTTCGGGCGCAGCACCTTCTGTACTATTAGTTAAAGGCATTTCTACCGCAGTGGTGCCTTCTTGGCTTTCAACTTTTATTAACCAAGTTGAATCAGCGTTGCTTGGCGCGGTGACAACTTTCATGTCAAACTTTAATGTGCCAGTGTCAATTAATGGTGAAGCATCAAATGGAGATGGTTGTCCTGCTGGATCATCAATAAAAGCTTCTCGAGAAATAAAGCCCATTACCGTTGGTTCCGCACCAACAACAAATTCAACTACGTCGCCTTTTTCAGCATCATTAACTATGCCCGGAGTTGAACCACCACAACAGTCCCACGCTGGCCAATTTGGATTAATAGTGCCAGAGAAAATTGTTAAGTTTTGAGGGATACCAGTAGATGGCGGCGATGGAATTGGCGCTTTACCTTCAACCATAGCATCATCAAAACTATCGTATCCTGGGCGAACAGTTTCACAGCCTCTACCTGTTAAGGTATCTTGCTGACATTGATACACACGTACATAATCAACAATATAAGAGTTACCATTTTCAAAAGCACTAGCATCAATACCAGTATCATTTACTGATGCAGGCCAATTACCACCAACAGCAAAATTTAACAATAAATGGAATCGTTGATCAAAAGGAGCATTTTCCCATTGCGTTTCAAGCTCACCCGAAACAATATTGAAGTTCTCTGTAAACCAACCACGATGAGATAAACCAACGGCTTCGTCTTTGCTGTTATAACGTACAGTCGATTTACGCTGTGTAGCATACAAGTAATCATCAACGTACCAACGAATCTCTCCTTCTTGCCACTCTATTGCATACGTATGGAAATCATCAGCGGGGTTAATATCGTCAGGTAATAAATATGATTGCCCTGAAAAACTATTATCAGGCCACTCTTTACCATAATGTAAAGTGCCATAAACATTAGCTTCGCTACCACCTTCATTGGTGCCAGCTTTTAAGTTAACCGCCTCAATAATATCGATTTCACCAGATCGCGGCCAGCCACCATACACTTCATCGGTAGGTAACATCCAAAAAGCCGGCCATGCGCCCTGCCCTGCAGGTAATTTTGCACGCATTTCAAAGCGACCATAAGTCCAGCTTTGGCTGCCTTTAGTATTAAGACGGGCAGATGTATAAGGTTTAGCAGAGCCCTCCGCTGCAGGTAAGGCAACAATATTCAACATGCCATCGGCAACAAAAGAGTTCTCTGGTGAGTCGGTATAACATTGCTCTTCTTGGTTACCTCCGCCATCACAATTAACTTCATGCGTCCATTTATTAGCATCAATAGAAGAACCGTCAAATTCATCACTCCACACCAGTTGCCAGTCAGTCACCGGCAGTTGTGGATCTACGGCATCAACTTTTGTTTCAGTTTCTACACTACCACCACCACAACCTATTAAAGTTGCTGTGGAAAGCAACGCAATTAACTGTGTAATATTCTTTGCAGCTTTTATCATAATTTATGTTCCAGTTACCCAACTATTTTAATGTGCTAACATAACGCTTTGATTTTAATATTATTTAATACGAGATTATTGAGCACTATAGTTCAGTAGCCATATCGAAATATTTACTAAAACGACAGACTACCCCCTGAAATAATACTGGTTTAAATTACAAATAGTTACAATTGAAATGCGCTATGGTGGGTGCTAGATGCGGTATTGGCGGTTTTTAATGAAATAACAAGATAAGGCGAGTTAATAATACGACAAGTGGTTAAATTTGCTTCGCTTCAACAATTTTTTGAATATCTGAACTGAAGTTTCGACTCACTTTTAACTGTACTTCATCACCCAATTCAAGAATGCTTTCACTGTTTCGTAATGGTTTAATACTCTTAATACAATGAATGTTAACTAGCGTGGATTTATGAATACGAGAAAATATTTTCGGATCTAACTGGCTCTCTAGTTTTTTCATGGTAATTCGTACTATATGTGTTTCATCATGAGTATGAACACACATGTAGTCACCGGCCGCGTCAATCCATCTAATATCTTTTATTGGCAAAAAAACTTTTTCATTGTCATTGTTTTTAATCACTAATTCCTGAATAAAAGGACTCGGTAGTGGTAAGTCAGATTCAAGCCAATCTTCAAGCTCAGAGATAGCAATACCGGAACTTTCGCCGAGCGCGCGTAATAGCTTAAATTTTTCTTTACCGGAATCGACAGGCTCAACTCGTTGTAAAATACGTTCTACTGTTTTTTGTAAACGCCCCAAGTTTGCCGGTTTCATAACATAATCAATGGCGTTTAATTCAAATGCATCTAATGCATATTCACCATAAGCGCTGACAAAAACCACCATAGGGAGAATATCAGATTGCAATGCTTGTACCACTTCAATGCCATTAAGCCCTGGTAACCGTAAGTCTAAAAATAACACGTCAGGCGATAAGGTTTGGCATAACTGTATAGCTTGATCACCATCACTCGCCTCGGCAATCACTTCTATTTCAGGAATTTTTTCTAACCTTAAACGCAAACCTTCTAGGGCTAGAGGTTCATCATCAACAATTAAGGCTGTCAGTGGTTTATTAATCATTTACCTAGTTACTTCTCAAATGGAATAGAAATCGAGACCATAGTTCCACCGTCTTTTGTATTAGTAATATCGACATGATAATCACCGCCAAACATGGCATTCAACCTTGCTTTAGTGTTGCTCATGCCAATACCAAAGCCATCACTTACTTTTACTGGTGTCTCTTGACCATTATCTGCGACTTGAATTACTAAGCGCTCAGCAACTTGCTTAGCAATAATGCGTATTATGCCGCCAGACTTTCTCAGCTCTATCGCATATTTAATGGCATTTTCTACTAGTGGTTGCAACAACATACTCGGTACTTGGCAACTTAAAACACTTTCACCTACATCAATTTCAACACTAAGACGATTAGCAAATCTAACTTTCTCTATTGATAAATATAGATCAATTAATTCAAGTTCTCTTTGCAAAGTCGTTTTACTTTTATCATTTTTATCAAGCGAGTAGCGAAAAAATTCACACAGCTTATCAATCATCTCATTGGCAGTGTCATTTTCGTTTTTGTAAATGAGAGTCGAAATGGCATTCATAGTATTAAACATAAAATGCGGATTAAGCTGGTAACGTAACATTTGAAGTTGTGCGTCTTTAGCGGCCGTTTGTGCCCGCAATAACATTTCATGCTCACGTTGTAGCTTAGTGTTATAAAGCATAATGAAGTAAATAGAGGTCCACACGAACATGGTGGTTAAAGAAAAGAGCAACCAGCCACCAAATTCAAGCATGTCCCATGCTTCATTCCATTGCTGTTGATAAACCAAAACTTTATATGAGCTCAGTTTTATCACATTAAATATAAATCCTAAACTCGCTGCCGAAACGAAGCTTAATACTAAAGTTTTCTTTAAGGGCAAGTGGACAATTTTTCGGATCATTTGCCATTGCAAATAAGACAAGAGAAAACCACTGAGTGTTTCAACAACAAGATTAATGAGTTGCCCAGAGAGGTTAAAACTCTCTTGCCCTATTTGCGGACGAATAATGGCAATAAAAACTACAACCGAATAACCAAGCCAACCGGTAATTTGCAAAGTCCAAAATTGGTGACTTTGCTTAGAAAATGCTTGTGGCTCTAATTCAAGTGTACTTTCAGTATTGGCTGCTTCCATAGATTTCGCTTCAAGTCACACGGTAAACTTACAGTTATTAATCATTAAGATATAACAAATACTATGAAACGAACAACAAATGCGACAAGGCGTGACAATTCTGCGACAACTGATTAAATTGATTTACAGCAATAATCGCTAGCTACATAGTACCAAACACGTCATATGCTCTATGCCATTTAAGAATCAAAAATCCAGTGACACGTTAACGCAATAAATACGCCTTGAACGCAAAAAAAATGAGCTTTCACCACAATGCGAACAACATAACGTCAAGTAATACCGTTTTGCCTATTATTCATTGCAACTGTTCAATATTTAGTCTTTAACTATTCCTAAATCATAACAATAATTAAAATTAGGAAATTAAATGTTGGTTAAATTTTGGCAGACTTCAAGCTTTTTTATCTTTGCAATAATGGCTCTACAGGCATGTGGTGGAGGCAGCAGCACTAGCGATGCTGATAATACTCCTTTGCCACCAACTATTACTCCACCAGATACCACAGCTCCCATAATTACACTCATTGGCTTAGCTAATATCAACCATGAGCAAGGTACACAATACCTTGATGCTGGCGCAACAGCATCAGATAATGTCGATGGCTCAATTCCAGTAATGGTATCAGGTACAGTCGGAGAATCAGCAGGCAGCTATACCCTGACTTACACAGCAACTGACAATGCTGGAAATTCAGCATCAACAACGCGAATTGTAGTGGTTGCAGATACCAAAGCACCAGTCATTACAATACACGGAAGTGCGCATATTAATCATGAATTAGGTAGCCAGTATATTGATGCTGGCGCCTCTGCCATAGATGTTGTAGATGGGCCTATTTCAATCATTACTACAGGCAGCGTCAGTGCAGAGGCAGGAAGTTATACACTCACTTATAGTGCTACAGACCTAACTGGAAATATGGCATCCCTCACTCGAACAATTATTGTTGCTGACACGACAGCTCCTGTTATTACTATAATTGGCGATGCGGAAGTAAAACAAGCTATTGGGCTTCCATACAACGATGCTGGCGCTACCGCATTAGACTCTGTCGACGGCTCAGTTACCGTCAACACCACGGGCGCAAATATAGATGTAAACATTGCGGCGTCATACGAAATTACTTATAGCGCGGTTGATAACACAGGTAACCAAGCAACAGCCTACAGAACAGTTATTATCGGAGACAGCACAACCAATAATACTGTCAGTGTATTTGAAAACGGTACAGTAAGTGCACTTTGGGATAAAGGCATAAACGCCTTTGATTCCGCAATAGGTTGGGCTGAATGTAACAATGATGGCGGCGCTGGTTGTCCAAGTATAGGTTGGCAAGTCGTTAATGATAGCGAACGCGGTGATGTACTAGAAGTTAGTCATACTACAGCGGGTGATGCAGCAGGTTTATTTATTAGTATGAACAGTGTATTAAACCTTAGCAATCATACCGACGGCAAACTTGTTTTCGATATAAAGGTAGTTAGTGGCGATAGCAAAATCACCATGAAGCTCGACTGTATTTATCCATGTACTTCAGGTGATCAAGCACTGGGAAACAAGGGGGTCTCAGACTGGGAAACTGTAGAGGTTTCTTTAGCGACACTTGCCAGTGCCGGATTGAATCTAGCTAGTGTTAATACTGGTATTGTTATTTGGGCGACCGATGCAACCAGCACAGTATTTCAGTTAGACAACATTCACTTTTCAGGCATCAACGATGGCGGAACTAGCCCTGATTCGTATCAAATAACAAACTACGGTGCAGGCTCTATTTCAGATACAATTAATCCCGAAAGCTACCGCTGTGTTTATGACTTTGGTAATTGGATATACAATGCGGGCATTGTTGAGCCTGCAATTGCTGGGTGTGATACAAATACCGGCATTCCAACGGGCACGCCAACTAAATTACAGCCACAATTAACTGGCCCTGCTTTAACAAAGCCGACACCAACTCATAAATGGTGGGGTTCTGTGCCATTTATGGGGGAAATGACCATAGGTGATGCAAATACAGCCGCATATATAACACCTGATCCAATGACTGCACGAATATCTGAACGTGGCGTTAGAGTAATGGGCATTCCTTCAGGCTTAACAACAACCACTGACGGCTTCTTATACCCAATTCCAGACCCTTTCAGTGAAGTATTTGACGGTATCGCTGTTGGTAACTCGCTCCATTCAAATTTACAGGGCTATTTAAAAGATCACAGCGACGGCTCAGTAACCGTTGAATGGCAAAGCAATAATATCGCGGTAATGGAAGCAACTTTTGTCCATGGCTCACCGTACATATATTTTAAAGTGTATGATGGTAAAATAGTCATACGCACCTTACGTGATGACGGCAGCGAAAAAGGTACTTTTTATCACCAAGATAACAGTTTAGGTATATGGACCAGTGTTGCAGGTAATGCTAATAATTTTTTAGTTACTGGCGAAGGCACAACTACGTTTGACAATATTACTAGCAATGAAATAACCGTTAACAACACAGCGAATGAACTTACACTTACCTACCTTCCTAGCTTAAATGGTGCCCCTGCTGATACTTTAACAAGTTTTTTTGCAACAAAGGCTCGTAATGTTGTTGCTAGTGTTGCCATAGATTACACCGTTGACAAAGCCACCAACTCAGTGACGGTTAGCCATAGTTATAAAAATAGCCAAGGCGCTGCTGTCGAAACTATTGCAGGTATGCACCCATTACATTGGAAAAACTCTCCGCAAACAACTTCTACATACCAAATTAAAAGTGCCCGTGGCACCATTAAGTTTAGTGAGACTGATCAATTTAGCTATCAAATACCCTTTGTTGGCGTGCTGCCAACATTACCTTCAATTGATGGTACGTTTGAGCAGCCAACATTAGAAACCATGATCACAGAGTTCATTGCACAAGGAGTTGATGCTTGGAATACACACACCGATGCATACTGGTCAGGAAAGAACTACAGTAAAGTTGCTGAATTAACAGCAATTGCTGAATCAATTGGTATGACAACTGAAGCGTCAACTTTACGTAACTGGCTCAAAACTGAATTATCAGACTGGTTTACCGCCGAGACGGACAGCAATTTAGATATCAACAAATACTTCGTTTATGACAAAGAGTGGTCAACATTATTGGCATTAGAAGAGTCATTTATGAGTCATCAACAGCTTAATGATCATCACTTCCATTATGGCTATTTTATTCGCGCTGCAGCTGAAGTTTGTCGGCTAGACGCAAGCTGGTGTAGTGATGAACAATACGGTCCTATGATCCAATTACTGATCCGTGATTATGCTGGTGGGAAAGATGACGCTATGTTCCCTTATTTACGTAACTTTGATCCCGCCAATGGTTTTTCATGGGCGTCTGGTAAAGTCAATTTTGCCCGCGGAAACAATAACGAATCCACTTCTGAAGCAGCTAACGCCTATGGTGCAATTATTTTATATGGCTTGATCACCGATAATAATGACTTGGTTGAACGTGGTATGTATTTACACGCCTCAACCACCGCAGCATATTGGCAGTATTGGAACAATATTGATGATTACAATAATGTTGGTGAAACTGAAAACAACTTTCCTGATGGCTATGACAAAATAACTACCTCAATTATTTGGGGAGACGGTGCGGTATTTTCAACATGGTTTAGCGCAGCACATGCCCATATTTTAGGTATTCAAGGCTTACCAATAAACCCATTAACTCTGCACGTAGGTTTGCATGCTGACTATATGGAAGACTACGTAACATTAGGTTTAAGCGAATCATCAAACGGTAAACCTTCAGGTTTAGTTGACGATCAATGGCGCGATATTTGGTGGAATCTATGGGCGATGACCAATGCAGATTTGGCTATTGCTGATTATGCCAGTGTTAGCAACTATGACGCTGAGGCAGGGGAAACAAAAGCTCATACTTATCACTGGCTTCATACTTTCAGCAAATTAGGGCATTTAAAAACGGGTACTGGTGCTCTGACAGCAAACCACCCTGCTGCATTAGCGTTTGAGAAAAATGGTATTACTAGTTACGTTGTTTACAATTACGATAGCCAAGTAATTCAAGTGACTTTTAGTGATGGCAAAGTGATTAACGCCACAGCTAACGGTTTTACCGTTGTCAGTGATTAATTAACCTAAGCTAGGGGTAAGCAAAATACTACAGCAGCGTTATTGCTAAGTTAATCACGTTAATGAATAAAAAAGCCAGATACAAAAACTGTATCTGGCTTTAACAAAAGAAGTGGCTTAAGTAAATCAGCCTTAAGCGATTTTTTTTACATCTTCTTGGCTATCAAGATATTCATCTAAAGAGCCATGGAAATTCACCAATTTCTTATCTTTAATATCAATAATACGGCTAGCCAAACTTGAAACAAACTCACGATCATGACTAACAAATATCAAAGTACCTTCAAAGTCTTTTAATGCATTGTTTAGTGCATCAATGGCTTCAATATCCATATGGTTAGTCGGCTCATCCATTATCAATACGTTGACATCACCCATCATTAACATGCCAAATAACAAGCGGTTTTTCTCTCCACCTGAACAGTTTCGTGCTTTTTTGTTGGCATCGTCATCAGTAAATAACATTCGACCTAACATACCTCGAACACTTAAATCATTGTGGCAAGGTCTACGCCATTGTGACATCCATTCCATCAACGTTAAGTCATTATCGAAAAAATGGCCACTATCTTGTGGACAATAGCCAATAGAGGCATTTTCAGACCACTTAACCACACCATCTAAGTGCTCTAGCTCATTCATTAAACAACGTAAGAATGTGGTTTTACCGACACCATTCTCACCAATAATCGCTAATTTGGCTCCTGCTTCTAGCAATAGTTCACCTTTTTCAAATAATACTTCACCATCAAAACCATGGCTTAAGTTCTCAAGCTCTAATGCTTGGCGATGCATTTTTTTACCCGGTGCGAAAGCAATTTTGGGTGTGATACGGCTTGATGCCTTAACTTCATCAAGTTTAATTTTATCCATTTTTTTAGCACGTGAACTGGCTTGTTTTGCTTTTGAAGCATTAGCACCAAAGCGGTTTACAAAATCTTGTAGTTCAGCAATTTCCTCTGCTTTCTTGGTATTGCCTGCTAATAATTGCTCACGAAGCAATGAAGATTGTTGTAAAAAGAACTCATAATTACCTGGGTATATACGTAATTCACCATAATCAATATCAGCCATATGAGTACATACAGCATTTAAAAAGTGTCTATCATGCGAAATAATTATCATGGTGCACTTACGTTTATTCAACTCACCTTCTAACCAGCTAATCGTATGAATATCCAAGTTGTTGGTGGGTTCATCAAGTAACAAAATATCAGGGTTTGCAAACAGCGCTTGAGCAAGCAATACACGCAGCTTCCAACCCGGTGCAACTTGTTGCATTGAACCATAATGAAGCGACTCTTCAATACCGGCATCAAGTAGTACCTCTCCAGCGCGACTTTCTGCTGTATAACCGTCCATTTCAGCGAACTCACTTTCTAATTCACCAGCGCGCATACCGTCAGCTTCACTCATTTCCGCTTGAGCGTAAATAGCATCACGTTCTTGCTTTACTTTCCATAACGGCATATCACCCATGATCACGGTATCAATAACATTGAATTCTTCAAAAGCGAATTGGTCTTGACCTAAGGTACTAACCTTGTTGCCCGTACTGACTGAAACATTACCTGAGCTTGGTGCAAGTTCGCCGCTGAGTATCTTCATAAATGTAGATTTCCCACAGCCATTTGCGCCAATTAAGCCATAGCGGTTGCCATTGCCAAATTTAGCTGAAATGTTTTCAAATAAAGGCTCAGCGCCAAATTGCATGGTAATGTTTGATGTAGTGATCAATGAAGTCTTCCTATATTCCGTTAACTAAAAATCATTAACTATTAATCGCTAACGGATAGATTTAAATGGGTAGTTAATACTGTAAATTTTGTTAGTTAAGTAATCTGAATAAAACTCAAAATAACTCAACCAGCTTATATAAGGCCGCGCATTATACAGCAATAAAATCTTGACCCCTATCTAAAATTCACTTTTAAATGATTATTTTATAAGCAGTGCTAGTTTGTTGGTTTTCCACAACTTGAATTCAGTTTATAAGAGAGTGATAACATTTAGTAAAAGCTCTGATGCAATACCAATTACTAACATTCAACAATCATTTCAATGTCGCAAGACATCGCAGAAATATTAAAAACTGAAGGGCAAAATCGTCTATTCGATTGGGGTTAATCTGTTTACTTCAACCAAGACTTAATGACAGTGATAAAGTAGCAGAACCCTGCTACTTTATTGCAATTTAAGCAAAAACTACCATTCCATTTCACCTTTGTGTACTTTAGCATCGATTTGTAATGCTATCGCTAATTGCGCATTAGGAAATGCTGTTTCCATGTTATTTATTAGCATCTGCTCGGTGTCACTTTCCATTTTAGCCTGTTGAAATGTTTGCAAGTAGTTTTGTGTAGACAATGGTTTTAGCATCAAGCTTAGTGCTGCTTTTCATGTGACCAGACACTACAATTTTTGGTGATAAACTTGCCACTTCATTTAGCTATTGCGTCCAAACATTCCAACTTGTTTGTTGTTGCACATCCACAGTCCATACATGTAAGGGCATTAATAGATTTCCTGACAGATCACATTCAGTCACACTCGTGGGATAGTTAATCTCACAGCGATGCTACTAACCGATAAATACCCTTGCCATCAATACCAATGTAGATTTAGTCGTCTGGTCCTTGCTTGATACTTCGCCCCGGTGTTAGTTCATTAAGAATAACTTCAGCTCTTATACGAAGGGCTATTTGTTTATGTTAGTGACACTGGAATGTTACTTACTTGAAAAGACCAAATCTCAGTCATTCTGCTCTACTAACACTAAAACAGCGTATCACTTAAGATAAAAGTAGGATCTAGATCAATTTATTTAACAAAAGTTAATTGTCACTTTGACAATTAACTTTTGTTTACGATATTCTTGTCTCATTAGACACATAGATTGACTAATAGCACGACATTTATCGACTATATTTACCGTAAGGAATTTTTAATGTTAAAACTAACATTGGTCAATAGTTTTTTTGCAGCAATTTTATTGGCATTCTTGCTATTACCTATTACATCAAACTGGTTATGGTTAGGTTTGATTTTTATTTGGTGCTGGTCAGAAGGACTCATAGCAAAAGACCCTTCAGTTAAATGGTGGCATATGTTAACCGTGTTTATCGTATTAGGTGCACTTGAGTTTTATCTTGTCACTCTCTTAAAATAACAGCTTAAGGTATTAATTTTATGACTAATTTTTGGCGTATTATCGGTGTTGGACTACTATTGTGGGTAGCTTGGGATATCTATTTTGGTTACACATTTTTATACGACGTAATTTACAAAGAGCAAGATCCAACACTCTACTGGTTCACCATATCGGCTTGGAGTATCTTGGGTTTAAGCTGTTTCTATACGAAAGATCACTAGAAAGCTTATCTTAATTTGACCGTTATTGAATTCATTGGGAATAGAAAATGAATATCTATTTAATTAAAGCATCATCCGGTAGTGATTACTCTAAATACAAAGCCGAAACAGGCGGACCGCCACAAAATATATTTGCTGCTGCTGCTGCAACGCCAAGTCGATATCACGTCGATATGGTTGATGAAACTATTGGTATGAAAACAGATTTAAAACATGACGCTGACCTTATTGTTATTTTTGCATCCACACCTGATGCTTATCGCTCATATGAAATTGCTACTGAATTTATGAAGCAAAACAAAACAGTAATACTTGGCGGCCTTCATACCATGTTTAACCGTCAAGAAGCTTCTGAATATGCCCACGCCTTAATTATTGGGGAAGTTGAACATTACTGGGAGGATATGTTATCAGACATGGAGAAAGGGCAACTTAAAGCAATGTATGAAAGTGATAAACCACTTGATTTAAGCCGCTTGAACCCATATCCAACATCAATAATTAAACCGGAAAAATATAACTATACGTGGTCAGTTGTGATCACTCGAGGCTGTCCATTTAAGTGTGAGTTTTGCTTGGTTCATCAATTTTTCAATAAATTTCAAATGCGACCCATTGATCATATTGTCGACGAATTATGGCATTTGAAATCACTTGGCGTTGAGTGGGTTGAACTGCACTCCGACAATCTAACCTTTAATCGTGAATATGCACTTGATCTCTTTAAAGCCATTGCTCCTACTGGGCTAAAATTTTATGGAGAGACAACAGTATTAATCGCTCGCGATGAAGAGCTTCTAAAAGCAGCAAAAAAAGCCGGGGTTAAAGCGCTATTGCTTGGCATTGAAACACCATCTGAAGAGGCACTTAAAGCACAAAACAAAGGTTTTGTTAAGCCAAGTAAAATGAAAGAATACATGGCAACTATCCGTAAAAACGGTATTGAAATATGGGGGGACTTTCTTTTCGGTTTCGATGAGCACACTACAGATATTTTTCAAGAAACCGTTGATTTTATTAATGAAATAAAAGTCGACAAAGTGATTCCGCACTTTATGATCCCATTTCCTGGCTCAGATACATTTAACAAGCTAGATAAAGACAATAGAATATTAACCAAAGATTGGTCGCAGTATGACGGAAGCCATAGTGTTTATCAGCCAAAGAACATGTCGACTGAGGAACTCGAAAAAGGAGTTTACTGGGTTTGGAAAAAAACAGCAGGCTTTATGGAGAAACTCAAATATAGCTTAAGTTAATTACTCATTTAACTGCCGGCAAATATTTTACCGGCAGTTAATTTAAATATTTTAAAACTTAATGTTAAGCAACTTAGGCCTTCTTAACAAACTTGGCTGTCACCATCATTTCGCCAACACCATCTACCTTACAATCTAGTTCGTGATCTTTTTTATCCATTACACGCCTAACCAAAGCTTTAGTGCCTATTTTGATCACTTGCGAGCTCGCTTTAATTTTCAAATCTTTAACAACAGTCACTTTATCGCCATCACTAAGTAAGGCACCATTGGCATCTTTTACGGTTATAGTTTCTTCCGCTGCAATTTCAATAGGGTCCCATTCGTAGCTACATTCCGGACAAATAAGTAACGATTGATCCTGATAAACATACTCAGAGTCACATTTCGGGCAATTTGGTAAAGTGTTTGACATTTCATTTGACTGTTCAAGTTAGGTTAGGCGTATTTTAACAAGCAATTTAGCTAAATAAAATGCTAGCAAAAATCTAAACAACAGAGGCTAAATTTACAACCAATTGCACACTTAAATTTCAATGTAAATATGCCCTGCCATAAAGGCCATAATTATTTTATTAAAATATAAATTTAATAATTGTTATCAACAACAAATTTCGCCATGCTATTAACTCTTTTTTCCAACGATAACCAAGGAATGTTTATTTGTGAGCTATCCAACTTTTCTTAATAACTACTTTGCCAAACAATCAGGTTATTTCTCTAACATTCGAAATCTTGTTATTACCTGCGCAATTTTTCCGTTTTTAACTCATGCTAGTATTGCCGATGAAAACTTCTCTCAGTGTAAAGCCAATTTAGTTGAACGAGCTGAAAAGGCTGGGTTTTCAACTTATATTACTGAATCGGTTATCGATAATATTTCCCCAATAAAACGCGTGATCAGCTTAGATAAAAAGCAGCCTGAATTTACGCAAACCTTCGAGCAATATATTAACGCCCGAGTGACCAGTTACCACGTTCGTGTCGGTCGAGAAAAGCTTAAAGAACACAAAGCGTTGTTTGATAAGCTAGAAGAAAGATACGGTATTCCTCGTCAATATTTAGTGTCATTTTGGGGCTTAGAAACTGTTTTCGGTAAACACAAAGGTAAAATGTCGGTACTTAACTCACTCGCGACATTAGCCTGTGATCAACGTCGTAGTGAGTTTTTTACTCTTGAGCTATTAAACTTATTTACCCTTATAGAAAGTAAGCAAGTTGTTGTAGAACAGCTGCAAGGCTCTTGGGCCGGCGCTATGGGCCATATGCAATTTATGCCAACAGCATTTTTAAAATATGCAGTTGATGGTGATAATGACGGTAAAGTTGACATTTGGAAGAGTGAAGTTGACGCGTTGACGACCGCAGCTAACTATTTACAGCAAATAGGCTGGCAAGCTAAAGAACGCTGGGGAAGAGAAGTAAAATTACCTGATAACTTCGCTTTTGAAAAAGTCGCCTTTGATAAGTACTACCCGCTCGAACATTATAAACAACTCGGTGTATTGCAAACGAGCAATAGAGCTTTATCAAGTTACGACATTCAAGCTGAACTCTACCTGCCCTCAGGACATAAAGGGCCGGCATTTCTCCTGTATCCTAATTTTAATGTCATCATGACTTGGAATTTATCGAAAAGTTACGCGTTATCAGTGGGAATATTGGCGAATAAATTAGTTGGAGCTCAAGGAATAAAGTTCGCTAATAGCCAAAAAAATCAAATAAGTCGCTACAGTGTTACAGAAATGAAAGTATTACAAAGTCAGCTAAACTCGCTAGGGTTCGATACCGGTGAGCCTGACGGTATTTGGGGCCCGAAAAGTAGAAATGCCATTCGTTTATTTCAATTACAACAAGACTTGATAGCTGACGGTTACCCCAATAAGGAAGTTTTCACAGCAATGAAATCATCATTCAGTAAAGTAAAATCAACTTTATCGTATAGCCATAGCAAAAGTTGATAAATGAAATCTCAACACACCATTAACGATATAAAAATATAAGAGAGAGTTTTGTGTCATCTGTTTTTACCAGTAAGTTAGCCAATGTAGAAACCAGCATTTTTACTGAAATGTCGATGTTGGCAAATCAACACCAGGCCATTAATTTGTCTCAAGGTTTCCCGGAATTTGATACTCCTGAGTTTTTAAAAGATAAAATAAACCAAGCCATTAGTGAAGGCAAAAACCAGTATTCACCATCTAATGGATTACCTGAGCTACTAATACAAATAGCACAAATGATTCATCGACAGTATCAAGCGCAGTTAACTGATGAGCAAAAACTTGATGGCTTAAGTAACATCACTATCACCTCTGGTGCTACTGAAGCACTATGGGTAGCCATTCAAACGCTTGTGCGCCCGAATGATGAAGTAATTATTTTTGATCCTGCTTACGACTCGTACGAACCTGCGGTTGAGTTAGCGGGAGGTACCTGTCGCCACATCACACTTGATGCACCGAATTACGCGATAAACTGGACGCTTGTAGAAGAAAATATTACTGAAAAAACACGCGCTATTATTGTTAATAGCCCACACAACCCGACCGGCTCTATTCTCAGCGAAGAAGATCTAAACGTCTTAGAAAATTTAGCTAAAAAGCATAATTTGTATGTTATCAGCGACGAAGTATACGAACATATGACTTTCGATGGTTTACGCCACGAAAGCGTATTGCGTTATCCTGAGCTATTTAAACGTGCATTTGTGGTATCAAGTTTTGGTAAAACCTTTCATTGTACTGGCTGGAAAATGGGCTATTGTGCTGCACCTAATGAGCTAATGGCGGAATTTAGAAAAATTCACCAATACGTTACCTTTTGTTCCTTCACTCCAGCGCAAATCGGCATTGCTGAAATGTTAAAGCAGCAACCAGAGCATATCACTGAACTTTCGGGGTTTTATCAGCAAAAAAGAGATGTATTGGTTAAGGCATTAGCAGGTTCACGCTTCACATTGTTACCATCAAAAGGTACCTATTTTTTACTACTCGATTACTCTGCAATTTCTGAACTCAATGATCGAGAGTTTTGTCATTGGTTAACTGCAGAGCTTGGTGTTGCGGCTATTCCACTTAGTCCTTTATATCCGGTAAGTGAAAGATCAACATATCAGCAAAACAATAAAGTTATCAGGCTTTGTTTTGCCAAAAATGACGACACTCTATTAAAGGCAGCAGCATTATTATGTCAACTTTAACCATAGCCGCCGTACAACACGATATTCAATGGCTGGATCAAACAGCAAATTTCAGCCAACTTGAACAGCAAGTTGAAAATTACTTTAAAGAAAATGATGCAGTTGATTTATTGCTATTGTCAGAAACCTTTTCAACCGGATTTTGCGTTAATAACAAAGAGGTACAAGAACCTGAAGACGGTGGTAGCACACTCATTTGGTTAAAAAAAATAGCACAGCAATATAACTGTGTAGTGGCGGGTAGCGTATTAGTGAGCCAAAGCGATAAGAAAGTAAATCGCTTTTATTGGGTGTTTGCTGATGGCACAGTTGAACATTACGACAAACGTCATTTATTTCGTTTAGGTAATGAACAAAACTATGTTGAACAAGGCTGTGAGAGAAAAATAATCACTATCAACGGCATAAAAATACTACCACTGGTTTGTTATGATTTACGCTTTCCTGTGTGGTCTCGAAATCGCCAAGATTATGATCTCATGATTAATGTTGCAAATTGGCCGGCAGCACGTCGTCACATATGGGATACGTTATTAAAAGCACGGGCTATGGAAAACCAAGCTTATGTGGTTGGGGTAAACCGTATTGGTAATGACGGTAACGGTATTGCACATTCTGGTGGTACGGTAATTATTGATTTTTGTGGTGAGCTGATAACTGCTGCGCCAGACAATCAAGAACAAATAATTAGCACCACACTCGACTTTGGTAAACTTAAAAAATTTAAAAATGATTTCCCTGCATTTTTAGATGCTGATAACTTTGAGTTAACATAAAATTTATTCTATTAATCTAGTTGAACGTTCTAACAAAACATTCAGACAAAGGTACTAACGTGAACAGAATTTTTCTTATTATTATAACGGTTTTAATGTCGTTTCAACTATTAGCAGCCAATACTAAAGGCCAATATATTCAACCGAATAACTTATCGCCAAAAGTACGAATTGAAACCTCAATGGGTAACGTGGTTATTGAGCTAGACCGACATCGAGCTAAAATTACTGTTGATAACTTTTTAGGCTATGTAACTCGTGGCCAGTACGATAAAACTCTGATCCATCGTGTTGAGGAAGGCTACCTGATTCAAGGGGGTGGCTTTATGACGAACTACACTGACGTTGAACCTGATAAACCAATCTTTAATGAATCAGGTAATGGCTTGAAAAATAAAGAAGGCACCATCGCGATGGCAAAGCAGCTAAACGATGCGCACTCGGCAACAAATCAGTTTTTTATTAACCTAAACGACAACAGCAACTTAGATCCTGGTAGCTCATGGGGCTATGCGGTGTTTGGTGAAGTAATTGAAGGTTACGATATACTAGAAACCATTGCCCAGGTAGAGGTAGGTTTTAGTAATGAACTTGGTTACACCACAGTACCGAAAAAAATGATCACCATTTACCGAGTGGTTATTCTTGATGAAGAAGAATAACGTGTAAGTTAACAAGTTTAACGGCGATGTAACTTTGAATTAATCGCCGCTTTCATAATCTATCGCTTAATAAAAAATCTTCATAATTTTAACTCGTGCTCTATATTACTTGTAAATTTACGACAAAACTTAGTTTTCTTCTTTTAGCTGCACCTACATGATTCTTATTGGCGATTAAGACCTCCCTAGAACCTCATATATAGAGCTATTCCACTCCATTTCTAAAACAAGCTCACCCTTCAATATTTACCAATACAAAACAAAGCATTAGCGTTAAAAATCGTATATAAACGACAATTATTGTTAAATATGCGACACATTAATATAACCATTTGGTCAGGTATTATGAGTTTTCTATCTCGGAATAGTGCGAAAAAATGTCGTAATATTACTATTTAACAATTTCTCTATGCTTTCTAATGAGTTGCCAGTGTTTTATGGCAAACATGAAATATAGAACATTGCTTTAAACACGAACTTAGTAAGCCAACTAATTTGGTAAAACAAGGTTTCAAAGATTTAGGCAAATAAAAATAACAGCAATTAAGGAGAAATAGCATGTTAAAAAAATTAGCAACAAAAGCTATCTTAGGTTTATCTGTATCTGCAGCACTGACCGCATCAGCGATGGCAAAAGATGTAGTTGTAGACGTTTACTATACTGCAGCAGCTAAAGCGCGTAGTTTCGATATCCACGCCGAGATCGCAAATATTATTGCAGATTCTAACGCAAACTATAAAAAGAATGGCCTAGACATAAATTTAGTTCTAGCTTGGGAAGGTGAAAACCAAGTTAGCACTAACTATGTAGCGTCATGGAGTAACATTCAAAGTTTTTACAAAAACAGCCAAATTCGTAACTGGCGTAACTCGTACAAGTCTGACTTTGTCGTTGTTATAGGTACTGCTGAGCGTACAGCTCGTGGTTACACATGTGGTATCGCTGGTTCAATCTATGGTATGGACGACGTATTCCCTGATCATGATGCATATGACAGTTACGCTTATAATATCACTGCTAACGACTGTGGCGATACTACACTAACATTCATGCATGAATTGGGTCATAACATGGGTCTTGGTCATTCTGTACGTCAAGGTGCTGAAGGCGGCGTTTACAGTTGGGCCGTAGGATACGGTGTTGATAATCAGTTCGCTACGATTATGGCATACCCTCAGGAGTTCAATACCACAAATCAATTATCGTACTTCTCAAATCCTGGACTAGCATTACGTGGTGAACCAATTGGTGTTAACAATGTTGCTGACTCTCAAAGAGCGCTTGAGTTAGTTACCGATACAATTGCAGCATTTCGTTAGAATTATGATTTAACTCCCTAGAATCAAGCAAAGTTAGTAAGTCATGCAAAGCTAACTTTGCTTTATCAAGTACTTTTCAAAAACTTTAAATTTGAAATAGTTTGATAAGCGCCATTGATAATAACATTACAAACAAATAAAACAGGATCACGAAATAGGAGCTTTTATGAAAAAAATTCTAATAATAGCTACAGTATTGGCCGGCACATTACTTTTCGCATTTTGGTTCAACTTCACAAGCAATAAAGCTAATGAAGCAGAAATAATCGTTAATGAACCAATAAAAAGCTCACAAGAACAACCTCAAAACATAGAACGTTTAGTTGCTCATCAACATCTTCATGTCCAACCTAAAAGTAAAGAATTATCAGCCGCAACCGGTGACGACGTAAAAACCATTGAGTCAATTGATGAACAATTACAAGAAACAGCTTTTAGCCGTTCTGAAACCGCTGAGCAAGTTTTACAAGCCTCTGGAAAATTGCGAGAAAATCTACAGGGTGAGGTATATTTAGAGCTCGATAATGAGCATATTTCTTCTCTTGAAGCAGGTGATACTTTAGCACTCGACGTACCTTTTTTTGATATGTACCAAAACGTCGAAATTGAAAGCACTAAAATTGATAGTCGAGGGAATAAAACCCTTAATGCTAAATTTTGGATGAATGATGATTTATACAACACTACGATCACTATAAACGATCACGCTATTTACGGACACATCGAAACGCCGCATGGTACCTATTCAGTCGCGGGAGACGGACAATATGCTTGGATGGCCGAATCTCAAGATTTAGTGCGCGGTGCAGTACCTGATCAAATTGGCGGTAATGCTCATGATGGCAGTGCTGATCCACAACCAATTACGGAGCCAAAGCCGATAGAAATAACGGGGAAGTAAATACCCCACTGTTAATTCAGGTTTAGCAAACGATAACGCTGCAAGGCTGCAGCGTTTGTTAGTTATAACATACAGAAAAGCGACGTTTACTGCTTATGAATGGCTTTTTCAATTAAGGCAAATAAGTGGTTAAACTCTTCCTTGATAGTTGCACTGCCCCACTCTTTTACATGCAATGGGTGGTGATAGCGAGTGGTGGCAAAAAATAATGTTTGTGCCATTTGCGCACAATCATCAACTGCAAATACTTCGCTTTGTTTACCTTCTACTAAAATATGCTCTATTTGCTCAATTAAAACTTCTAAATGTTCATATACAACCTGCTCAGGCAGCCCTTGAGCAAGAATCGAGTATGAAGCAAACATTTCCGGATCATCAATAGCTTTTTTCACTTTGATATCCATCAGTGTTTCAAACCACTTCCGCAACCTTACTGCCGGAACTAGCTCACTATTTGCAATATCAGCTAAGGGGGCAGTAACTCGCTCTAACCACCTTTTAGTAATTGCGGCATGTAAATCTGACTTAGATTTAAAATGACGATAGACAGTACCATGGCTAACATTCAAATCTCGCGCTATATCAACAACGGTGGTTTTTTTAGGTCCATAGCGACGTAAAACATCTTCAGCTGAGTTCAGTATTTGTTCAGTGGTTAGCATTTATTTTTAGCCATTTTTTCAATTTTAAACATCTCGGAGTATACAGGCGTAACAATATCATTATGTTGCCTAAAACTTTAAGAGAAACTTAAGCAATACACAAAAATAGCTCACTTTACTCTCCTTTGGTTTAGTTTTTTCTAACCTGACGAAAGGTAAACTTGCTTGACACAATGACAAATGACAAATATCATATTTTGTCATTCGTCATTAAATTTAATCCAGTAAATAATTTAAAGCTGCTGGAAAATAAGTAATTAGAGAATAAAAGATGAAAAAAGTTATCGTTTTCGCTGCTGTTTTTCTTTTGGTTATTGCCTGTTCAGGCACAGTTGAAAATAACAAGAAAAATTCCGTCAATTTTAAAGACGGTGTATTTGTGAATACTCATCCCGTTAAATTTCATACTTTCTGGGAAATGGCGTGGGCAGCACTCACCAATGACACAGAACAAGCTACCTGGCCAACATGGCTGGAAACCGACTCAGATAACACTCCAATAAAAGCCGTAAATAATGATGCTGTGCGTGTTACATATGTGAACCACGCGACATTTCTAATACAAACAGCTGGCTATAATATTTTAACCGACCCTGTTTTCTCCGAGAGAACTAGCCCGGTATCTTTTTTAGGACCAAAACGTATCCATAATCCTGGCATAACTATGGAAAACTTACCTAAAATTGATCTCATTATTATTAGTCATGATCACTACGATCATTTAGATCTCTCTTCGATTGACGCACTTGTTAAGCGTGATAATCCAAAAATTTATCTCGGGCTTGGTGTCGGTAAACGTATCGAAAACCAGCAAAACGTAACAGAGTTAGATTGGTGGCAAAAGGCTGATGTGCAAGAAAATCTAACACTATGGTTTTTAGATGTTCAGCATTTTTCAGGTCGCACCTTAACCGATAGAAATACCACATTATGGGGTGGTTTTTTAATCCAAGTTAACGGTAAAAATATTTATTTTGGTGGCGACAGCGGTTATGCAGATCACTATGAAAGAACGTTCAAAAAGTTTGGCGCAATGGACATTGCCTTTTTACCCATAGGTGCATACGCACCACGAGAATTCTTTAAACCTATTCATCTAAATCCTAGTGAAGCAGTACAAGCACATATAGATCTCAAATCTAAACTTTCAATCGGCATGCACTATGGCACGTTTCAACTAAGTGCCGAGCCCTACACTGAGCCAACGCAATTATTAGAACAAGCAAAGCAAGCGGCTAATATTCACGCATCCGAATTCATCACACTTGATATCGGGCAACCGATCAACTTACTCGCTCAATAGTCAGCCTAGCTACTTGGAATTAGATATGAATTTTAAAAATACAACTCGAGATTACGGCACTATTGCCAAGTGGTTACATTGGTTAACCGCCGCTCTTTTTTTAGCTGCGTATATATCTGTTTACTATCGTCATTGGTTCACTCAAGAACAAACATCTGAAAACTGGACAGCTTTGCAAATTCACCTTTCCGTTGGCGTTAGTCTTGGTGTGCTTGTTGTTCTAAGAATTTTGTGGCGAGTGTTAAACGTAAATCCAGACTTGGAGCCAGGCTCCAAATTTCAGCACAAAATTGCACATGCTGGTCATGTCGCTTTGTATTTAATTATGATTTTGATGCCAATTACTGGCTATATCGGGACTTCGGTAAATACTGAATTCTATTTTATGTTCGATATTACAAAATTCGATGATACTTGGCTTTACAAGTTCCTTATCGAAGATGGACTTGGAATTACATTTAAAACCTTTGAAAAGCCAATTGATTTTATTCACAAAAATGTCCTTGGTGCTTGGTTAGCATGGCTATTAATTCTGGGGCATGCTCTTGCCGCCCTTTATCACCACAAGGTAGTCAGAGACAGAACCTTACTAAAAATGACCAGCAGTAAATAACACACTCACATTCGGTGAATAACAAATAATCAATTAACGTATTGTATTGGAGCATTTTAATGTCTTTTGATTTAACCCCAATCAAACCAGGAAAAAGCGGTTTTTCTAGAATTTTCGCTTGTATTTTTAAACAACGTTCGAAGCTTATAAAGTGCCCAACCAACATTAACCTTACAGGGAAAAATATTCTTATTACTGGTGGAACGGCAGGTATTGGAGAGTTTATTTCGCGCGGGTTGCATGCTGCAGGCGCAAATGTCACTTCGCTATCTCGAGGTATATCAAATTGCAATAAGTCTGTTAAAGATGTTGAATCATTAAATTGCGATCTATCTAATCCTGAATCAATATCAAGAGTGATTGATTACCTTAGCAGTAAAAAATTCGATATTTTAATATGTAATTCAGGCATTATGTCGAAAACATTCCAGTTAACACCTTCCGGGTTAGAGCGAACATACGCTGTGAATGTCGTTGGTCATCACCTACTTTATCGTTTACTCATTGATAAGAGAATGTTAAATAATAATGCGCGGATAATTATTACTACAGGCGAAGCGTATCAAAGCCATAGTAACACTGCAGCTACTATCAACACTTACAATGGCATGAAAGCCTATGGAAGCAGTAAGTTAGCAAACCTTTGGCAAGTATTGGGACTTAGTAAGCATTACCCAATGTTTAAAGCTATTGCTATCCACCCTGGCGTTATTGCTAGTGGCTTTGCCAACGCTAAAAAATCAGGTTTTTATCACTGGTTAAGAACTAAACTGCTTATTTCTGAGGAAGAAGGCGCTCAAGCTGCGTTGATTGCCGCGACTCAAAACATTCCAAATGGTGCATATTGGCACAATACGCTTGGTATCGTTGATTTACCTGAAGACGATATTGCTAAAAACCCAGTAAAAGCCAATGAGCAATGGCAAGAATTAGAAACAATTTGCCGGCCTTGGTTGACAAGTTCAGAAATAAACTAATCGCTTTTATATTTTTAACATAGGATTTTTACATGGACACAGTAACCCAGGCCGCATTAGGTGCCTGTATCGCCCAAGCAGGTTTTAGTGAACGACTTGGCAGAAAAGCTCTAGTAGTAGGGACTGTTTGTGGCTTACTACCTGATTTTGACGTTTTACTCAGTGTAGGAAGTGATCATTTTACTTATTTACAAACCCACCGAGGTTGGAGTCATTCTCTGTTAGTTTTGCCCATTATTGCATTGTTTATTGCCTGGCTAGCGATGAAATGGGCAACACGACCCAAAGCTCAACTTGCAACGCCAGTCCCTAGTCATATCAATAATTTTGGCGTGTGGTATTTACTGTGTTTTTTAACGTTGATCACTCATCCATTACTAGATTTATTTACTACATACGGTACGCAAATTTTCACACCGTTAAGTAATGCCCGCTATACCTTAGATGGTGTTTCTATTATTGATCCTATTTACACTGTGCCATTACTAATAGCGATAATCATCGGGCTTATTCGTAAAAAGCCAATTAAAGATCGTAAATGGGCCGTTACTGCCTTAGTTTTTTCTAGCGCTTATTTAGGCTTTGGGCTTACTAATTCTCTTGAGGCAAAGAAGCAAGCTAATATGCAACTCACTCAACATAACTTTCAGGCGGTAGACTTACGATCCTCCCCTACCATGTTCAATACGCTTTTATGGCGAATTGTTGCAAAAGACAAAGATGGCCACTTTGCTGTTGGCTTTTTCAGCACCGTTACTAAAAAGCCGATTGAGTTTACTTTCTATAAAAACAGTGAAAATGAATTGATAAACCAAGCATTAAATAGCGAGCAAGGTAAAATTCTTCGTTGGTTTTCAACTGACTTGCTAAGAGCGGAACTATCAGAATCAGAAAATGGCCATAAACAAGTGATATTAACCGATATGAGATTTGGCTTGGTGACAAACCCTGTTTCATCATTCTTCATTGGCGTATTTGAATTTGATAACAATAAAAAGCTTTTAGAGATAAGTTCTACAAAAGCAGACCAAGACCCAATTGAACCAGATAAAGAACTCAAGTCTATTTGGTCAATGATTTGGCCTGACTCCTAACATTATAGATTCAGCACCTAAAAAGTCTTTCTATACTTTATAGTGGCTATGCGCTGGTATGTGCGTATAGCTACCTTTTTAACACGCGTTAACTGGAGCATAAATATAGCAACAAATAATGACGTGACGCAAAGTAACAATTTGTCTATTAGGGCCTATTCACTATACAATAGCGTCGTTGTCCCCCATTAAAAAAACAGCTTTGAAACACGACTTTAAACTGAGCAAACGCATACAGAAAATTGAAAGCATGGTAACCTCGCATTACGACCATATTTGGGACTGTTGTTGCGATCACGGCTTGCTAGGTATGTCATTGCTATCACAGCAAGAAAATAGCAAAGTGCATTTTGTCGATATTGTGCCAGAGCTTATGGCGACACTGAAAAATAAGCTTGAGCGTTTCTACAAAAACTTTACTTGGCAAAGCCACTGTATTGACGTTGCAAAATTACCACTAGCGCAGTATCAAGGAAAACACTTAGTCATTATTGCGGGTGTTGGCGGTGATTTAATGATTAAGTTTATAGAAGCTATTTATCAGCAACACAAACGCCTCAACATTGATTTTTTACTTTGTCCGGTACACCACCAATATGCCCTACGTCAAAAGTTAATTAAATTGGATTTCAGCTTAAAAAATGAAGTACTGATTGAAGATAATCGACGTTTTTATGAAATATTACATGTTTCATCTACGAGTAATATAACAGCCAACATAAGCCCTATAGGCGATAATATTTGGTGTGCTACTGATGATTACCAAGCTGCAGTAGTTGACAAGTATTTAACAAAAACTTTAAGCCATTATCAACGCATTCAGCAAGGCAAGAACAACAACGTACAAAACATTATTGATGCTTATCGCGCTATAAAACCCTAAAACAAACGCTACATCAATAATTTTATCGCTGTAATCTGCTACAATACTTTCTATATTTATCGTAATAATAATCTTCAATCATATGGCTAAAAAATCACTTACTATTCGTAAAAAAACGATATTCGACGGTGTTTTCGCTAAATACTTCTTAAAATTTTTATTTACTTGGTGGTTCAAACTTAGTGGTTGGAAGCTTTGTAAAAATGTTCCTGAAGGTGCAGGTGTTACTATCGCAGCTCCTCATACTTCAAATTGGGATTTCTTTTACGCACTTGGCGCCGCGATACAGCAAGATGTAAAAATATACTTTTCCATTAAAGACAGTATTTGTCGAGTACCTTTACTAGGTACATGGTTAATGTATCTTGGCGCAATTCCCATTGACCGTTCAGAGCAAGGCACAGGGCAAGTGCAACAAATAAAAGATTTCATTAATAGTCAGAAATTACAACGCGTGTTTTTCTTATTTACGCCTGAAGGTACCCGTGGCACAGTGCCAAAATGGAAAACTGGTTTTTATCATGTTGCCCAAGGCTGTGGATTACCAATATTTTTAGCAAAGGTTGATTACCTTAGTAAAGAATCAGGTGTTTTTCATAGCTTTACCTTAACAGGTAATAAAGATGACGATATTAAGGCCATGCAAGCCTCTTACGAAAGTATTCAAGGTAAATATCCTTTGGATCAATACCCACCATATACTGGCCGCATGCCAAATTTATCTGAAGCTGAGGCCAAGATAATTACGGCCTTGTATTCAATTAAAGGTGTCGCCACTGAGATGGAAATTACCGCTAAAGCTAAACTCGGAGAACTATCGACAAACATGTTAGATTTTTTGATTGCCAAAGGCATGTTAGAAAAAGTTCCTTCATCTCAAGTTAATGCTGAGCCTAGTTACCAACTTACTTTTGCAGGGAAAGGCTGCTGCTTGCATCTATCAACCAGCGTTTAGCCGCAAACTTTTATTGCGATTAAACTACACCATTATTTGCATTAATTTTCCATTTAAAGCATTACCTAAAGGGGCTTCTCGCAAGCCCCTCTTCTTACATCCTTGTCTCGCCATTTGTATTGAAAATCCATAATATGGTATAAACTTAACCTTATACGGCAAAGAATTAAGATACTAAATTATGAAAAAAATTAGTTTGCTTGTGCTGAGCCTATTTTGGGCTTCATTAACACATGCTCAAAGTAACCTAATAGTTGCCTGCATTGATGACCACCCTCCTTATCAATACTTAGGAGAAACGCCTCACGGCACTCACATTACAGCACTTGAAGTACTTGCTAATGTATTAGATAAAAAACTAACCTTTATTCAATCACCTAATTTTGCCAGATGTGTTGCTATGTTAAAAAACGGCGATGTTGACGTCGTTGCAGGGCTAAACAAAACCGAGCAAAGAGCTAAATTCGCATTTTACGCACCATTTAAAGCGGCTGATGCACTAAGAGTTATTTCAAAAGAAAGCATTATTATTAACACTTATGACGACTTCAAAGGAAAAATTATTGGCGTTGCTCGTGGTTCATTGTATTTTCCTCGATTTGATAGTGACGACACATTAGATAAAATTTCAGTGCAAAATAACCGTATTGGCTTTTCCATGTTACTTAAAAACCGCATTGACTTAATAATGCTAAGCCCAGAAATATTAGAAACTTTTTCTGAGGAAATTAAGAGCGCAAAATTAAAAGTATCACCTATGGAGCTTGAAGAAGTCAGAAATAATGTCACGCTTTTTGGTTTTAGCAAACACCACAAACTAAATTTAAATGACAAAGAACTTATTGATAAAGTAACTACCGCATACAAAAATGGGGCTTTTAAATAAGTGCTTTAAATTGCTAATTTCATAAAAAAGCCAAATACCGTTTAGTCTTTATTTTCGAGCGATAAATTTCGATAAGCTGATGGACTATGCCCCACCATTTTTTTAAAAGCCGTATTAAATGTCGACTTAGAATTAAAACCTACATCAAAAGCAATGTTAGTGACTAGCTTATCGCTTTCTTGTAACGCTTTCTTGGCCTCTTCAACTCTGAAACTATTAACAAACTGGAAAAATTTGGTATGTAAAAATTGAGAGAGTGTTTCTGAAATATGGTTTTCAGTTTCAGATATCGATTCTGAAAGCTTATTCAGTGATAAGTTATCCTGCAAATATAACTTATCATCAACCATGGCTCGCTCTAGTTTTGAGGCTATTAATTGCATTTTTTCGGTACTTAATAGTGCGACTCGTTTTTGGCTAGTTTGCGGTAAGCCTTTTTCAGATTCATTAAGTACTTTTTGGCCTAATGCTCGCTGAATAAAAACAGCGAGGACAATAGCTTCAAATACTGGCAGCACAGCGCCAGAGCCAAACCAGAACCAACCCAATGCGCCTAACGAAAATTCGATGGCATACATTAACCAAGCAACTCCCCAAAAAATTAACACTGTGCTAAACCAGCCTAATGAACGTTGCTCAATTTCTGAAAAGCGCTCCATTAGTTGTTGGCGATGGGTATTGTGAAGCTTTAAGGCCATCACTAAAAATAAGGCAGTAAATAAAATGAAGACAAAAGTTGTGAACAAGCACGTAAATACCGCTATTTTCCAAAGTTCAGGGTCTCTAGTTGTTGGATTAGCTAAAGCTAACTTTTCTGCTGGTGTTATCATAAAAATAAAAGGCAACATTGCCAATACAACGATAATGGGCCCTGATAAAGCCAATGCCCAAACCTTTTTATCTACAGCGTGATCTGGCGACATAGTTGCGTGCGCGTAAAAATAGAGTGCAGGCCCAAGTAAAACCCTAAAAGGCAGTTGTGCTCCAGCCAGCGCCGGCGCATAAACATACGCACCAGAATATATAAAAAGTTCACCAGCTAAATGCATCAACAATAACAACAGTAAACCTTTTAAAAAAACGTTTTGCCTTTCATTCGGCCTTTTAAAAACATCTAATAAAGCCAGTATTGTCATTCCCATCATGCAGGAATAAATAATTGTCGGAAAAAGGTTAACCATTAAACTACCAGATAAAAAGATTTGTTGTGCCTCCCAGTAATTGTAAATTTAAATTGCGGCTGAATCCACACGTCTTCAAATAAGTCCTATGCGGTCAATTCAGAAATTCTGCTAGTTGGCTGTATTTTGCTGACAACTAACGGCTAAAGAATAAATAAAGAGACAACGAAGCAATCACAACAAAGGGGTTGCTTCATTTCACTCTCTTTAAGTTTGAGTAGTATTTACAAGGTGATCGGTGCTTCTGACATAACAGATAGTAAAAATGGCGTAAAGCCGACCATGCCGATCATCATAAGTATTGTTATTGCAATCATCACAGTACTCGTTGCTAACTTAATATTGCTACTACCCTTTTCTTTTGCATAAAAGTATATTTGTAATACAAGAAGCGGTAATAGATAACAACCAAATGTCCAAATAGCGAAAAACGGATCACCAAATGCTGGTTTCAGTCCTAATAAATTACCAGTGACTAAATAACTAAATACGCCAAGTCGTAAAGTCCATTGTGCATTTGACACCATAAACAACCGCAACGCCCATTTTCTATGGCTAGCAACGTCCTTTTTTATCGCCAAGCGCACGGTAAGATACGCAAAAGCTAGTATCAAAAAGCCATTAACTGTAGTGCCAATGCCAGAAAGTTTTATCGGTTCAGGGTCTCTTATCCACACTAGGTAGAAACCAGAAACAGCCAAGCAAAGCACGGTTATTAAATAAACATAACCATTAACTTTATGAAATTTTGGATATGAATTACGTACTTTAGGCATCAATTGCAAGGCACCGCCAAATGCAACTATTCCAGCGCCAATAGCATGTGCTGCAAAAGCAAGATTTCCTGAAAAGTCACCAATTAGGTAAGGTTTACTCCCCATGGGTTCCCAACGATTCCAAATTTCAATGTTGTCATTAATCACTGAAAAGCCATAAAAGCCTATGATGTAATAAAAGAAAAACCACTGCCCAACTAAGGTTGTAAGAAACCAAAACATAGTAGTGTATTTCAAAGATTTATTAGCAACATGCGCAGATACTAATTTGTATGAGTCTGCTTTTTTCTCGCCATTGATTGTTAGTTGTGAGCTTAAGGCGTCACTAGGTGTATTTTCCATTATTAGGTCCTTTCCTGTACGACAATGTTGCCTAGTATGGGAAAATGACTAACCTAATGCGCCCAAATGGGCCTATTCGAACGTATTTTTTCAATTATTCTTCAAATAATCGCTTTTTAAGGTGTGAAATTTACATATCTATTATTTAAAGGGAATTTTCTGCTTAGGACTGAGCTCAACTGCCAATACCTTTTGATTGGTGTTTATGTTTTTATAAACTTTGTCAAAGATAAGATGACTTAGAGATGTTTACCTCTCGTAAAGTGCCATAAAAAAGCCGCTGTTAAGCGGCTTTAAATTATAATTTATTAAGGTTTATAATAAATTGGTGACTCGGGTCCTACAGGTAAACCAAAGACAAACACCCAAACATAAAAAAGTGTTACCCAACCAATAAAGAATACAATACTGTATGGCAACATTGTCGCAACAAGTGTCCCTATACCCATATCTTTTTTATATTTTGCTGCAACCGCTAAAATTAAGCCGAAGTAACTCATCATTGGGGTAATTAAGTTAGTTACTGAATCACCAATTCGGTACGCAGCTTGAATGGTTTCTGGTGCATAACCAATTAACATTAGCATAGGTACAAATATAGGTGCTGTTGCCGCCCATTGCGCCGAAGACGAACCTAAACTTAAATTGATTAAAGCACATAGCAAAATGAAGCCAATAAACACTTCCGGCCCAGTAAGACTCATTGCTTGCAGCAACGCAGCGCCTTTAATCGCTATAATAGTGCCAAAATTAGTCCATTTAAAGAACGCGACAAACTGAGCAGCAAAAAATACCAATACGATATACAACCCCATTGAGCTGATGCTTTTTGACATCGCATCAATCACATCACGATCGTTTTTCATCGTACCAACAACTTTCCCGTAAACAAAGCCAGGTATCGCAAATGTTATAAAGATAAAGGCAACAATACCTTTAAGAAATGGTGAACCTGCAACTAAACCCGTCTCTGGATTTCGTAAAATACCATTTTCAGGCACGATACTAAGGGCAAGTAAAATACACATCAGTAAGAAAGTAAAACCAGCCCAACGCAAACCTTTCTTTTCCAAAGGTGTTATGTGTTCAACAGTACTTGCTGACAAATCGATACTTGCTTCGCTCGGGTCATACTTTCCAAGACGTGGTTCAACAATTTTCTCGGTAATGATGGTACCTAAAGTGGCAATAAGAAAGGTTGAAATCACCATGAAATACCAGTTTGCTTCAGGGCCAACAACGTAATCAGGGTCTATCATTTGTGCGGCTGGCGTTGTGATCCCGGCAAGTAATGGGTCAATTGTACCGAGTAATAAATTGGCACTATAACCACCAGAAACACCTGCAAAAGCGGCGGCTAACCCGGCTAGCGGATGACGACCAAGACTATGAAATATCATCGCAGCCAGCGGTATTAAAACCACATAACCTAGCTCTGATGCTGTGTTTGACAATATTGCAGCTAATACGATTGCAAAAGTTACAAAGCGCTTAGAAGCGCCCATCACCATGTTACGCATTGTTGCAGACAATAAGCCAGAATGCTCAGCAACGCTGACACCTAATATCGCCACTAAAACCGTACCTAGCGGCGCAAAACCAGTAAAGTTAGTTACTAAACTCGTCACAATGCGATGTAAACCATCGACAGACATAAGGCTTACGACATGAATAACACCGTCAGGTGCTCGTCCTCTCGCGCCTTCTGGACGCGGGTCAACAACACTTAGGTCAAAAAAGTCAGCTATGCCACTACCAACAATAATGGCAATACAAAACATAGCGAATAAGGTAATTGGGTGTGGTAATAGGTTTCCTAAGTATTCCACGGTGGCCAAAAAGCGATTAAACCAACCTTTTTGTTGTTTAGTTTTAGGCTCGTTATCGGTAACCACTGAATTCATAAATATTTAGTCCATATTAAAAATACAATAGAGCGCAAGATATCATAGACAGTTCAGTTGCTCCAGTTGAATACAGACGAAATGCCAGAGTAAAGCGTTGGTTGACTGTACCTTAGAAAATTTTAATGAACACAAATAGATAAGCAACAACAGTAAAGTTGAATCAATAATTTTGCCTAGAGCAACAGTTACTGGATTAGCAACCTAAATGTAACTGTAAGTGCAACTATTTTATTCAATCAATGCCTTAATGCTCACTGTTAATCACTCTGGTAATTCTGCATATTCACGTGGCTTGAGGGTATATATATGTTAGAATTTAGCAATATTATTATTTTAGATGACTAGGCGTATTTCATGTCTGAACCTTCAACTTTCGACATTTGTGTTGAACCAATAGAGCTTTATAAACTACTTAAAATATCCAATATGGTTGGAGGTGGCGGCGAAGCTAAAACCATGATCAGTGACGGTAATGTTTCAGTAAATAATAAAGTTACCGTTCAAAAGCGTAAAAAAATTCGCCGCGGTGATATTATCGAGTTAAACGGTAAAACAATTAAGGTCGCTTACAACCCAAGTAAAAAATCAGCTGAGTTTATTAATACCGTTGTTTCAGCGAGTAAAAATGCCAAAAAGAAAAAAAGAGCCAAAAGCAAAGCTCTAGCTGCTTCATCGGAAACGGTTACTGAACCATCAAAAGAACGTTCTAAGAGAAAACCTACTGCACTTTAATTATTGGTTAAAAATATACAGTAATTAAAAGTGCCATAAAACAGCCACTTAAGAAAAATGATGTTTAGTCATAAATTAACCTATGTGGCTGTTGAAGAAGTTGCCATCGTGGTAATTAACTAAAATATCCCTAAACCACTGAAGTAAAACTCATTAATTAGCGAGTTTATGCTAAGGCGGGTTGACCTTACGAGGTTAAATTTTGTTCAAAACAAAAGATGTTTGTTCAAAGCGAGAGTATGCAGTATGGTCATTCCATGTTAATAGCGAACAACGCATTAGAAACACCTTTTAATTGCCACCTTCAGGCAACACGTCCCTGTACTTACTTTCTTTTTTTTCTTGCTCTATTTGTCTTTTTAACCGGTTTCTTTTTCTTTACTTGCTTAGGCGCTTTTGAAAACTCTTTATGAAAAGGCTGTTCTGTTACAATAGGAATCGCTTGCCCTATGCTATTTTCAATATTCGTAAGTTGCCTTACATCATTTTCTACTGCAAACGAAATAGCTACGCCACTTTTGCCAGCACGAGCCGTTCGCCCTATACGGTGTATGTAGTTTCTTGGATCCTCAGGAAGATTATAGTTAATAACCAACATAATGTTATCAACATCTATACCACGTGCCGCAACATCAGTTGCAACTAACACTCTTAAACTAGCATCTTTAAAGTTTTGTAAGGCTTCTTCTCTCATGGCTTGGGTTTTCCCACTATGAAGACTCGCAGCAGTTATGGACGATTCTTCTAGTGCTTTCACAATAATGTCAGCGCCATACTTCGTTTTACAAAAAATAAGCACTTTTTCAAAATCAGAGTTTTGCAATATATCAAATAGCAACGGAACTTTATTCGACTTTTCAAGGTGGTACACGCTTTGATTAACCAAGTCGATAGTCACGGTTTGTGCCGCAATTTCAATTTTTGTTGGCTTGGTTAATATTGCTTGTGCAAGTATCTCTATTTCAGCAGGCATAGTGGCTGAAAATAATAGCGTTTGTCGGCGCTTTGGCAGCTTTGATATGATATTTTGAACATCATTAAAGAAGCCCATATCAAGCATTGTGTCTGCTTCATCTAACACAAAAACTTCTAACGCCTCAAAATTTATATCGCCAGTCTCAATTAAGTCTAATAACCTTCCAGGAGTGGCAACTAAAATATCGAGCCCTAATGCAATAGCGTCAACTTGGCCTTGTCTGCCAACACCGCCATAAACAACCTTAGTTTTAAGCCCTAAGCCATCTGCATAGTCATCTATGTTTTGTACAATTTGTGAGGCCAGCTCTCTTGTTGGTGTAAGAATAAGCGAACGCGTACTCTTAGCTTTGATATCAATTTTATTTCGTCCAAAATTATCGATAATAGGCAATGAAAACGCCGCAGTTTTACCTGTACCCGTTTGCGCTATACCTAGCAAATCATTGCCATTAATAAGCGCTGGAATACATTCTTTTTGGATCGGTGTAGGCTGTTGGTAGCCTTTAAGGCTAAGACGGTCAACAATTGACGCTAAAAGTGGGAAGATTTTAAATTCAGACATGTTGCTTTGTTATTCTTTAGTCAATAGCCCAGTATTCTAACAGAATGATCTAACGTATTTAAGGCGTATTAAAAATGGTTGTTCCTACTGCAAACACTTGGAGCCATTTCACGGCTTGGCATCGGATTCAACTGCATGGGTGCAGGAGGTAGAATAGCGTATTAATTTAACCTGACACTCTTTTGACAGTGCTTAATCACGTCTGTGTCAGCGATTATACTTATTAGTCGTCCAATGTCGGCCAAACAAAAGGTGCAGGCTTGCGAGAAGGCTTTTCAGCTACGGTTGTTTTCTGAGAAAGAATCCCTCTGATCACATTCCCCGTTGCTTTATGCTTACTACAAAATGTTTTTAGGTATAAAATTTCAACTCTACTGCGTGCCCAAGGGGTTGTTCGGAGAAATTTCAAGCTTGATTTAAGGCGTGGCTTATTGAGGAAACAACGAATATTAAGTAACTCACCCATCTTTTCCCAACCAACTTCCTTTTCAAGCTCAATTAAAATTTGTTCAAGCTTCACACCGTGTAACGGCTCATTATCTTTATTCATTGGCGACTTAAAATCAAAAACGGCATTGTACCAAGTTTCCTAAGTATTAACAGACTTATGCCATCGCTGTGATGCCAATATAAAAAAGTGAGCTGAAAGCTCACTTTTATTTTAAAAATACTCAATAAATCAAACTTACATCTAACGTCTAAATGCTGTTAAAACATAATCATAAAACGCTGCTGGTTGCGCCAAATTTAAAATAACACTAACGGTACGAGAATTCTCTTGAGATGGATATAATGTTCCTTCATAGAATCCTTGTGTAACTATGCTTAATTCCATGCTTTGAGCCGCAGAAAACAAGTCTGGCCGAGCTAAGTAACTCACCGTTAATACATCCCACATTTCATAGAAAGACTGTCCATCAACTAAAGAATAGCTTTGATGTGCTAAGGTTGATAATGGATAGTCGTTAGCTTGTGCCGCTAAAGCATTTTTAAATTCAGTGGTAATTTTCGCTTGATTCGTTACATTTAGTGGAAATACCGTAATGGGAATATTGGTATTTTTAAACACCCAGTCAACAGCACTACTATCCCAAAAAGCATTCCACTCAGCCCAAGGGTTAGCAATTACTGGCGAAATTGTGCTTGGGTCTAAATTACCTTTTACTGGTGCTATGGCGCCCCCCATCCAAATAAGCTCATCAATAGCATTTTCTCTTTCTAACTTTTCGCTCAAAACACTTTTCAAAATAGTTAAAGGGCAACAAATAACTAGGGTAATTTTTTCCCCACTTAATAGTGCGTTATCTAACGCATTTGCTAGAAAAACATTACCATCTGGATATCCAGCAACACCTTCCTCAGTAGTTTTATTGGTGTTAGGGTTGAACTCTATCAGCTTTTCAACGCTACTTGGATACCAAGGCCAATTAGGATTATTTGGAATTGACACCAAGCATGATATTTCGCCTTGGCGAATACAGTCTTCTCGATACGCCCACGGAAAGCTATTCCAACCGCGGTCTGAACTAAGTAACAAAGGAGTATTAGGCTGCCCAATATATTGCTGTATTTTGTAGGCTGCACTCATAGCGGGGCCATATACACAATCACCATTGGTTATTATCACTCCGAGTAAATTAACATCTGCCATTGTGCTGATAAGCACGCTCGCCATGTATTCATCTATTGCCGCATCATGATTAAAAATTACATTTTTCATTGTTTATTCTCCAGCTTCAGTAGATGCTTTAAAACCCGTACGTTGTTTAGTCAATAGCGGTAACTGCCATAAAAAATCAACTGGGTACAACAATTGGTATGCCCCTTCTGGGCCTCGACTATGCGCTTGATAAAACCATTGAGGATCTGGGGGTCCCACAAAACCTAGTGCCGGTTTAGCGCTTTTAAACGGATTCGGAAATTGATTAGGCGCTAAGCCTGGTTTAGGCGGAATGGCTAACTTAACCCCTTCAGCTACAGAAGAGCGCGCATGACATGTCATGCACGAGGATGTGTTAATTTGACCTGCTTCTTGCACTGAGTTACCAACAATAATGGCTCTGCCTGTTGAGTCAGTGAAAGATGTTTGCGTTCCTTTTAATCGATAGTTTTGCCAAACCTTTGCTAAACCTTGTTGTTGAAACAACTTCATAACTTCAGGTGTTAACTTCCCGCTTGGGTAACCTTGATTAAGCAGTTTATTAGGCGCTTGATAAGCAGGCATTGCTCCAAATGAATCAAATGAGCCAGTAATGTCACTACGACCAACATTATCAACATGCTCAAACGTTGCCCAATACCACATTGGAAGATCTTTAGTCATAATCCCCCAAGCGACCATGCCAACTAATTGTTTACCATTCATTTGCCAGTAATAACGTGACTTATCTTTTTCCTCAATGGCAACCCAAGTTGTTTTAATAACTTTCGACAGTATGGGAAATTTAACCTCATTGAGCATAGCCGATTTTAGCAGTCCTTCTTGATACCAAAGTTCTTTATCAACAATATAATCAAATGCGGTTTTGTTAACGCGAACTTCTTGAATTGCATCAGCAACAAATGGCGCCGGGCTACCATGAAAAACATCATTGGGTAGGCGGTTATTTTGTAAAAGTATATTATGAATGTGCTGGTTAAAGTTTTTCCTTATTTGCGTTGTGGTATTCCATTTGGGTGCCTTGGTTGGGTCGGCATAAATATCTTCTTGTTCAATCCATGTTTCCCAAACCGTTGCACGAGCATTTACCTTTGCCTCTGTGTTTAATTGCGTAAAAAGCATCCAAGCGTATTCATCAGGTGAGTTAATTGCTTTGGCTGGCTCACTCAGTGCTTTTACTTGCCCTACATTGGCACAGGTTAATAATAAAACTAATATAACTTTGTTAATTAAATTCATTGCCTTACCTTAATATGGTGTTTTAGGGCTTCGCTTCCATAAATTAAAAGCGTCCAACGAGTTTTCAGTACTCGATTGGTACACTTTCATCATTACTCTTTGTGAATAAGGCTTGGCCATTTCTTCATATATTTCTTCATCGGAAAAAGCGACACCTTGAACTGCTGAGTCGTAGCGAGTTGCAGCAAAAATCAATTGTGGCATTCGAGCCCACGAAATGGCGGCGTAACACATAGGGCAAGGCTCCGCGCTGCTATAGATAATACAATGAGATGTTTGCCCTGGCTGGGGCAACTTACTGTCTTTTTTATTGATCTTACTTAAGTCGAAAACCCCGAGTTGTTGGCATGCTGCACGAATGGTGGTTACTTCAGCATGTGCCGTAGGGTCGTTCCATTTAGTAACATGGTTGTGATTTTTCCAATACCGTATAACTTCATTACTTTCATCGTCAATTTGTAAAATTACAGCACCAAATGGGCCACCACCACCTGCTAATCCTTCTTTTGCAGCTTCACAGGCTAAGCTCATCCACTCATCAGATTCAACTTCAACATTGTTATATTCACTGTTTAATTTGATGTTAAATGTTTGGCTTGGTAAACATTGGCATTGCTCTTTGTTGTCCAAAGTACATTGAGGGTCGTAGCCATTCCAAGGTTGGATATAAGTTGCAGCATCTTCGATGTTAATCGGCGCAGGTACTCCTTGATAAGGTCGCCCCACTTCAACTGCTTGCATATCGGTATATTTGCTATCATAGCTATAGCAAAACTTTGCATCATTATCTGAATTAGACATAAGCCACCTCTTTACTGGTAACTTCAGCCATTGCTGTTAAATATTGTGCAAAAACAGCACTCTGATTAGCGGCAATAGCAATTTTTACGGGAGAGCCATTAATTGCATCAACCTCAATTTTCCCCGAGGTATCATTTGCTTCATTGAGGGTTTGTACGATAGATATACCAAATATTTCTGTTGAAACCAGCGTTTCATCAACCAATACTGATGCCGCCAACGGATCCCAAAATTCTAAATAGGCATCTATGCCACCAACAATAGTGGGGCTATCAAGTATTTGAGTAACAAATGTCGCAGCTGAAGTATCAATTTCTTTTAATTGATTCACAAATGCTTGAGTAATTGGCACGTCGTTACAAGCATTTAGCGCCACAAGCGTTATATCTAAACCGCTACTTAAAACGCGTTGTGCTGCTTGTACGTCGACAAAAATATTCCACTCAGCAACAGCATTGGTGTAATACGGTGTTTTTCCTAATGTGTCTTGAATATTACCCTGTGCACCAGGGCTAATGTATTCCGGCAGTAGGTTGCCACCCATCATAACGACTTTCCCGATATTACTTAACGAGTTAGTGTTTAGTTGCGATAGTGCTTTGGCAAAATTAGTACCGCCGCCTATCAACAAAAAAGCGATTGGATTTACTGCTGAACTTATCGTTTCCGCCATCCACTGAGAAGCTTCGGTTTCCGTATAAGGATTAGGATTTACTGCCGGAAATGTTACGCCATAGTGCGCATTTGCTGCGCTTCTAACATCATACGGAAAAACATTACTGTAAATCATTGGCGAAGTTGCGCCGGCAAATACAGGAATTTTTTGTGTTTCGGCGTCAAACAGGGTTAGCATATTACGGACGTTATCAACGCCCTTACTTAGGTGAGCTGCTCCGCATCCGGTAACCGTAATGCCAAGAACATTGATTTCTTTATGCTGCAACAAATAAATCATTGCCATGTAGTCATCAAAATCTACATCGGTATCAATTATAACGTCCATATTTACTCTCCATCTTGTTTTCTAAGTTTCATCAGAATAGTTGTTCATACTGGCAACTAAATCATGAACATCCTTAAAAAGCGCAAAGAACGATATACATTCAATTTATGGTTAGAATCTATTCAGTTAGCAATAAATGGGAAATTTGAAAGACAAGGGAGTGACATCCTATGTGGTTCAATGATACATCCATATATCAAGCTTCACGTTTTTAAACCTTTAGTGCCAAAAATACGATTACAATTTCCTTGTAACTAAGTCGTATAATGTGACATATATCACTATAGTTAAGGCTTATTAAAAAGCTAATTTAAATTATGTCTTGTCTGCATCTGTAGTCGGTGAAAATTAATATTTCAGCGCTGAGGCGGGTTAGAGTTCGTTGTTCTTGAGTACCTAAATATACCAACAGATAAACACAGAAGGTTAACGATCACCAAAGTCTGCTTGGGATTTGATTCTCTGCTTGGCGTCGGGGTGCCGACTACACGCAAGGGGGAAATAGACACAGATCTCCCCCTTGCATCCCCCACTGTGCCCTACTCAGCAAAACATTTAATCATCAACTAGCGTAAACCTAGATGCCTGCCGATTTATCTTCCATGAACAACGGCAGCCCTCGACGTCCTGTCTCGGTTCGAGGTCTACTTATACTAGTTGCTAATTAAATTGCTGAGATGGGAATTTAGTGATCGTTGTTCGGTCGCGAGAATAATTAGATTGAGAGGTTCACGGAAGAGTAGCGATCGCCCTATCCTGCTTGGGAAAATGCTGAATAAAATAATAATGTTCAGCTATTGCTGGCAGGATGCCAGCAAAGTGAAGTAGCACATGGATGTGCGTTCTGAGCGTTAGCTCGATACATTATTATTTTATGAAGAATACATTTTTCAGCAGCGCCGGGAGTTTCCAAAGAGGGCTCGGCGTTTAGCCTTCTTTGGGTGCCGTCGCCACCGCGACAACTGAATTAAAAATACTGTTTACTAAAATGATTTCAAGTAATAGAATCAAAACAGCGAATAAAAAAGGAATTTAATTTGAATAAAATTAATGAGTTATTACTTCAAATAGCTAAACGAGCGGAAAGAAAGGATGATGACTACCTCGTCAAATCATTTGTTCAGCTGGATCACGTTTTTACTTTATTAAAATGTGAAGATAATCAGATAATCCATGGGAGGCGTGGAACTGGTAAGACACATTTACTAAAGTACCTAAAGAATAAAGTTTCCAAAAATAACGAAATTGTTATTGAAATAGACATGAGAAGCCTAGGTTCAACAGGTGGAATTTATGCAGACTCAAGCATAAATATCAACGAACGAGCCACCAGATTACTTTCTGATACTCTTTGCGAAATTCACCAAGAACTATTAGAACAAACAAGTAATAACCCCAGTTGTGATATATCTAAAACAATCCCTTACTTAGATGACTTTATCGAACTTTCAACAAATATTGCTATTGAAGGCGCTGTTGCTATTGAGGAGATGGTAGGTAGCAATTCAGAAAATAAAAATTCAAATAGTGTTAGCCTATCGGCAACGCCATCATTGAAAATAAGCTCTAACAGCTCGAATATAGAAGCGCAATCTTCTTCCAGTAAGAGCACTTCTACTGGCAGAGAGAAATTAAAACTACATTTTGGAGCTATCACCAAAACACTTCAACAAATAACTAAATTAGTACCTAATAAAAAAATATGGATACTTTTAGATGAATGGAGTGAACTTCCTTTAGATCTGCAACCCTTTATTGCAGATGCTTTAAAAAAAATACTTTTTGCTATTCCAAGCCTAATAATCAAAATAGCGTCAATCGAGCACCGTTCTAAATTTAGAACATCACATAATGGATTGAATATCGGATTAGAAATTTCTTCCGACGCATCAACATCGATTAATTTAGATGAATATATGGTTTTTGATAATGATAAAATCAAGGCTATGAATTTTTTCAAAGAACTAGTACATAGGCACTGCGTAGCACTCGATAAAGAAAATATATGTTCAGAATCTTCACAGAAATTTATAACAGAAACATTCACTCAGAATTCTGTTTTTGAAGAATTTGTAAGAGCCTCTGAAGGAATTCCAAGAGATGCAATCCATATAATATCTAATGCAGCTATCCATTCTGAAAGTAAGAAAATATCAATTGCTTCAATTAGACAATCCGCAAGGAAATGGTATTCAACGAATAAAAGTAAAGATATAAACGCTCATGAAGAAGCGGTACATTTATTAGACTGGATAATAAATAAGGTTATTGCAGAAAAGCATACTAGAGGCTTCCTAGTTAGATCTGACGCCAAGGAAGATTTACTCGAGTTTCTTTATGACTCGCGAATTATTCATCTTGTTAAGCAAGGTGTTTCAGCTAAAAGTCACAAAGGAAAACGGTTCAACCTCTATGTATTAGATTACGGCTGCTACGCCGATTTACTTTCAACCAAGGATGAGCCGAAAGGAATTTTATATGAAGAAGGTGAATATATTGAAATACCTAAAATTGACTATCGAACAATTAACAACTCAATTTTAGATATACAGCAATATAATACGACAGGGACTTTACCTTTATTTAATACTACAGACGACATTTATCTACACACTAAACATAATGGAAACCGGCTGTTATTGGAAAAAGAAATTGATCGTGATTTTCTAAATATGCTGCCAAGTAATTTCAATCAATTGAAGATTAAAGATACTGTTTATATTCCTATTATATTTTCAGGTTTAGTAATAAGAACTAAATTAGGGCATGAAAGAAGTACAGGCTCCGAAATTACTGATACATTTAATCAGTACCTTTCTGATTCAAATAGGCTAAAAAAGCCTAACAATATATCTAGAGCGTTACGTGATAATCCAATAGTTAAAGCTGAGAAATGGCTAATAATCCACCCTTCTGGCAACACAAATGTATTTTCTTTATCAAGTGATTGGAAGTGTCATTGGGACGAATACTTTAAAGTTAACAATTTATTCCATTCAACATAAAAAAGCGAGCCTCAGCTCACTTTTTATTATTCTATATCAATGAGGATCATTAATGAAGTTGGTTAACTTACAGACTGATTTTTTGAGTATTTTCACCAAAATTTACTAAAGGAAGTTGGTTAACTTAACAAAAAAACAAACTTAATAAACATATCATTATTAATTAAGTGGGTTAAGGAGGTTATCTTAATTAGAGTATTAAAACGACTATTTAAGCAACCTCTAACTCCATAGATTGAAGTCGATCTTTTAAGTCTTCCAAGTATTTATCATCTTTACACAGCTCAATCGCCTTAGCTAAATCTGCTTTTGCTAATTCATATTCTTTTTTTGCAAGAAGACACTGACTCCTCAATTCATAATATATAGAAATTCTACCTTTAGCTTTTTCATCTTCTAATGCATTTTTTAACGCACTTTCTGCACAACTTAAAGCTTGGGTCAAATGTTTTTCACTATCTGGAGGTGTACTACCTTTGCCAAGTCCTAATAAAGCCTGCGATTTCCGATATAAAGTCCAATGTGATGTTTGCTCTTTTAGAGACACCTTTGCCAATACACTAAGAGCCTCATTATACTTTGCTGATATAATATAGGACTTGGCCACAGCCCTAGCATCGAAAGATTTAAGTTTAGCCCGAGAAGCTAACTTATCGGCAAACCTTAAACTAGCATCAGACAACCTCTTAGAAATCATCTCCCTACTTTGACGAGTAGCTGCATCAGAAATATTAGCTAATGCTTCACAAGCACTTACCCATTGCTTTTTAGAGACGAACTCTGGAGGTAGTTCAAGCATATCAGGAATACTTTCAGCCAAATCTATACAACAGTCACTATGGTGATAGCTAAAAATAGAAGTAAATGAAACAAATGCCTCGTAGAATTGATCTAACCCTTCCATACTTGACATCGTTATTAAGTCAGCTAATTTTTGAACTTGTTCTGGACTATTCGAGATCTCACTTCCAACGCTATTATAAGATCTTATCCTAGCTATTGCAGCCAATGATACCCGGAGAGGGACTACTGAAGAATCTGACAAGATATCCTTAACAAGTTCTTTTATGGATAAGTTCCCTGCACTTTTAACTCGTGGACTAACTCCATACTGACTTCCTAAGTGGGCTATTTGCCCATGAATTGCATGCCAATTTGGCTTTAACTTAAGCAGTTCTTCAAAGCAATCCAATGACTGTTCGTGTTTTCCGCATCGCCTTAAAGCCTTTCCTCTATGATGAATTAATTCTGCTTTGATTTCATCACATTGATATATATTTAAGGCTGACTCGTAATCTTTAGCACAGTTTTCGTAGTAATCAGTTCGAGAATCCTGAGCTATTGAGTAAGAATAAGACTCTTTAGAATCAATAATACACATGACTTCTGCTAATGATAACTCACTTGTCAATTCTTTGTTATATAGCTCATCATGGATGATGTTTTTGTAACTATCTTCAATTTGAAGAAGGCTATATGTTAACCAATCTACCTTTCCATTATGATTGTTTTCTACTTCATTTCTAATCTGTTTCTTAGCTAAATGAACTTGCCGAAGTATACTAGGAGTCATCTCACCAGAGGCTATGCCAACATAATCAGCAATCGCATTTACCATATAACTTTGTTCTTCATGTTCTCTTACCGCAATTGCTACCAAGTCATGCAATCTTAATATACCAGGAGTGTTGGATTGAACGATTATAGACAGGCTTTGAAGGTTACATAGTTCTAATTTTTTAATGAAAAACTCTAAAAAATCGGAATCGTGAAAATTCAGTTTTGCATTGGCAATTTTCTTTAGTGCTTTAAGTGTAGCGGGAGGGACCTTCTTCAAAATCCTATTTATTATTGACTCTCCTTTATGATCCATAATGTCAACAGGCACATCTAAAACGTCTCGATAAAACTTATCATTATTATGCTTTTCTTTTGAAATTACCTTTCTTGCTAGAGCTAATACTAAGGGAGAAAAGCTGCATGCCTTTAAAAATTCATCGCATGCTTCACTAATATTTTCAGGATTTTCGCCAAGTATTTCAATAGCCTGCTTTTTCGGAATATTTGGCTTTGAGATATATAAATTATTGTCAGGATCACTTAACTGGGAACTTAGAATAACAATTCCACCTAAGGAAATACCTTCTTGCAAGTCCCTAAAATCACTAACATTTAATATACGTTCAATGCTATCAATAACCAAGATGGTTTTAGATGAATTAAATGTTCCAACAACATTGATTGGTTTACCGCCACGAGTTCTATGTATATCGCTAAGAGTATACCCATCTATCCAATCATCTCCATTAATCCATAATTGATTGTCAAATTTTTGAGTACACCTATTAACATAATCAATCAAAGCTTGTGTTTTTCCTGAACCACTAGTACCAGATAAAATACCAATACTTTTTCCACTTTCGAAATGTTTTTCTAATACACCGTGAGTAAGAGTGTCATGCACATGATGCTCACAAAGAGGCGCAACTTTGTGTGATTGTTTTATAATAGGTAAGTCAAATTCTTCCATTAATTTATCGACGACTTTATCAGCAGCCTTTATCGGTAGATTTTTAACTTCTTTTGCGAGCTCACCATTATTTTCATTTTTACTTTTAACGACTTGAGCAACTGTTTCAACAACATAAACAAAGACACTTAATAATATTAACGACCAGCCCCAAACTCCGTTTGGTTCTGAAAGTGGTACCTGATATTGAGGGAAAATGGATTGATTAGCTAATATCCAATTTATTATTTCAATCCATAATGGAGGATTTAGAAAACCTAACCCTGTAACTAGTAGAGGCCAAATAACTACTTTTGCAAGTGAAGGTCTGAAGTATGCAATGATGAAAGAAAAGAACTGTTTAAGCGCTTTATTTATATCAATTTGGAACACTAAACTCTCCTTGAGGGGGCGCTATTTTTATGGTTATAACATGAATTACCTGGTGAACTTATCTTTAAGAATTGATTAAACCCACCACCATTAGTCTATAAAAAATTCTTTTATAAAACAATAGCTTTACACATCCTTTAAAATACTAATAAGTAGATAAAAAGGTTAGTTTGATAATTCTGATATTATATAGCAACCAATTTAATAATGCCTTTTCTAAAGCCCTAGCCCCTTCGACTCAAACTTGAACGATTCAAAAGATACTGTAGTAATAATATCGAAAGTATCTTTGATTTTATCCGCTCCTGGTACAACAAAAGCAGGACTACAATGAATTAAAGTATCAATAACACTTTGGGGCACTTCTAGAGAGAGGGCTGAATGATAACGCCACTCTTTATTACTGATGTCTCTGGTATTTCCTACATCACAACGACCATCATCAAGCAAATTTCGGAAGGTATTCCATTCATACATAGCAATATTTGACTCATCCACCTGGAAGTCTAAATTGCAAATATTGTGGACAATTAAATATTCTGTATTTGAAAATGTGCAATCCGTCACCCCTAAAGATTCTAAGTGTTCATTTAAAAGAGACTTTTTATGTAATTCCTTTGCTGAATTCAACTGACGAACGGCTTTCTTTATACTCTTTTTAGTTTTAGTTGAATACCAATGGTCACCTGATAAATAAGCAAGACCTCCTGCTAAAATGTACTTTATTTGAATAAAAAAATATTTACCTCTTCGTTTATCTCTAATAATCAAATCAACATCTAACTTTTCATCACCATGCAATTTTTCCTGATATGTCAATCCTTCAATGAAGTCATATTTATCTTTGTAATTATCTTTCTTACCCCAAATAGATAGCTCGAACTCCTTGCCTGATAAATTGTTAAAAATACCAATATCTCTATCTGAAAGTTCATTAAATGCACTTTTGACAATAAATCTTGACTGATATGATATTGACTCAGTCAGTAAAGTTACTTTTCCATATTCTAAGGAGAAAACCCTATCTAGAGCATTCATCGATTTCATCAGCTTATCTAGTTGTTCTAATTTATCTATATCGATACCAAAGTTTTCTAAATCATCAGTTGATACATCCGACTTATTCAATTTTAATCTGCTCCAATACAACACAGTGATAATTAAGCAGTAATTATGAATCATATTGTATATGGGAAGTTGAGAGAATTTTTCACTTGGCATGCCAGTAGATATTGAGAAAAATTTATCTCTAAAATTTGTAGCTATAAGCCCCAAAATAGACTTAACGCTAATCGAATTTAGATCACCATCGGGTACAAAATCGAAATACGCCAGGTTACTCATATTACTCATTGATTCAAAATGATTAGCTACCCAAGTTCCTAAGAGATTGCTCTTCGCTCTTTGTGACTTTGGATAAAAATGACATATTCCATTTTTAAACATCACTGAGCTTATTCCGGTGAACACCAAATAGATATTTTCACTTAACCAGTAAAACTTAATTAATTCTAATAATTCACTACTGTAAGGCTCTTCATGTCCTCTTTTGGATATTTCAAAATGTTCGATTATTCTATCTAGTTGTATATTTAACTTCTCAGATCTATCTGTAACCCCATAAACGGATACGTCGGTATTTACAATTTTTTTCGAGTTATCGATGCAACTTTTCCCAAAAGCTTTTGACTCAACTTCTAATTGATAAAGAGCTTTAGGTAATAGTGTAAACAAGCCTTTCTTTATTTCTTCAAAATGCTCAGCAAGCTCAAATAGCTGCTTGATTTCATGACTAGCTTCCACGCCTTTGAATGTGATTTTCACATATTCAGCAGCATTAAATTCTAAGGGGTTTGAGAGCAAGTAAGTAAGAGCTGATGATGGACCTGATTTCAAATTAAACCACATTAATGTACTGCCTATAATTGCCTAAAAAAGGAAGTAAGTAACCTTTTTAAAGATGTTACAATTGTGGTTGCAACTTATGCAACCATCCTATAAATAGCTGTTAATATTTTTTCACTATATAGATGCCTTGGTTACCGTGTGACTTAAACAATTAAGTCAATATAACACCAGCTAGTTTTCTATATATAGCTTGGCAATTTTTTCAAATAGTGAACTTTTACTCACTTCATTTATTTTTAAAATATCTTCAGTGAACGAATTAAAAAACAAATGTGTCACGGATTGTTCTAAAGCATTTAACAAATCACCATTACTATTGAAAGTGAGTAAGTTATAGATACGATTTTGCTTTGCAATATCTTGATTAGGTCTTTGCTTTTGGGCTACAAAGTAGAATAAATCAACGCCAGCTTCTTGCAGGTAAACATGATGATACTGCTTGCGCTCTTTAGGCAACAAATAATAGGGCAACACAGAACTTTCAATACTGCTTTGTCGATTTACTGTTCGCTCATCACTTTCCGCAACTGAAATGGAATCAACTAAGGTGTTACCAATAACTTGAGGCACACGTATTGTGCTATATGACGTAAGTAAAACATCATTATCTTCATCGTATAAATAGAAACTACCGTTGTGAAAGTTACGTTCACCAAAAAAAGAACACTCTAATTTCAATCTAGCTTCAGATTTAATCACCTGGTTATTTGTTATTTTTAATACATTGTCTTTTATCGTCACTTCAACAACTGATGCAAAAAAGTTATTTTTTCTTCTTGCCGTTTTTCTTACATAAACAAGCTTTAAGCTTGCACTAGGCAAGTTAATGTCTGTAAATTGCTGATTAATGAAGACACTCTGTTTTAACCACAGTTCAGATTTAATTCTTTCTAACTTATAGGGGGATATCGCATAGCGTTCTTCATCACCTTTTACTATCGATTCTTTATCCGATTCAGAAAAATTTAGCCCCTGTATAACAACCTGCGTTTGTGATTCAAATTTATCAATTTTTAATCGTGTATAATAATCAAGGTTCTGCTTTTGCGAAAAATTTGTATTACAATAAGCATCCCAAAAGCCAGTAAACACTCTATCTGGCTCACAAGATAAAGTGATACTAGAATTTCCATCCCCTTCATTTAATACGATATAACTTACATCCGGTGACATATCTTCAATTGCTAATGAAGGCTTAACAACTGACAGACCTGTTTCCTCGAACTCTGAATGAAGCTGAGATAAAGCTTTATCTTTTTTCACCGGGTCAAAATCACGCCCTAAATTATCTATTAGAACAATGTTTGAGGGATGCTCTTTTTCAGACTCTAAAAATTGATCAGTTACATGCGTTGCATTAAAGATGCGTGGTTCGAATGCTATATCTATTCTATTTAATATGCCTTGCAATATGTCAGAGATAAGGTTTTGTGCATAATTAACTGAAGCAGGATACTTTTCACCAAAAGACATAAACTTGCGTTTGGAGAATTTCGTGGCGCTGATATCTCTACTTGCCTGATAGGAAAACTCTTTGTTTTTAAATAACGCTTTTGTCTCATCTAGATCTGCTGTTACAGCTTCCAACCTTTGAGTTTTAAACACCTTCTTCTTCAACTCAAAACACAATTCTTGAGTGGGCGAAAAATAAATTTCAGGCTTAAGCACCTCAAAATATGCCGTTCCATTCTTTTTTTCTCGACCAGACCTTTGCACGCTTAAGTAAAGCTCTGCGTTGTAAAAGCTTGGAGAAAACTCATATTTATCCTTGGCTTGCTCCATAAACTCAGTCTTAAGCTGCAAGCTAATTAGTCCAGATATCAAACGCTCTTTTTGTGGCTTACTTAGTTGAGATAATTCCTCAACCAATACATCGTAGTTAGGTAAAATATGAGTTAAATAGAAAAAATATACTTCATATGAGCCATTGTTATATAGCTTTACCATCTCATATTGAACATTTTTATCCTTAGATAGTTCTAATTCTCTACGGATTGATATTTTTATCTCCCGATGAATCCTTTGCTCAAACTCAGCTTGGCTCTTTTCCTCTTTAACGAAGGATTTAGACTTACAGCCTATGTATAAATCACTATTAAGCGATTGAAATAGTGCCGTTATAAGATCGTTGAGTTCACCGTTAACATCGATAATATTAGTAGTCGCTGCCGGCATATTATTGGCAAGAAGAGTACTTTGATAACTCATTACACATTTCCTTGTAGTAAGGTTGATACAACACTGTTGAGTGCAACTCTTTGTTTAAGTTGGCTACCTTCAAAATATGGCGTGATCTCACCATCCCCATTTCTTCTGTGTTTTGGTTTATAGCTAGATTCTTCTTTAAAAAGGTTCAAATAGTAAAGTTTTCCGCTGCTATCAACCTCTTGCTCATGGTTCAATGAGTTATTCTCCAAGCGACCATTTACATACATGTAATGAACTTCATCATACTTACCACCAACGTAGCCTGAGATAGTATTAACCTTTGATAGTGCTTTTTTATGAGTACTTTTGGAAAGCACTGCTTTATCTAAACTAGATGACCAATTTTTAACATCAATGCATAACAGCATTCCCTCGACTTCTACATAAAAGTCAAAAAGCTCATACGCTCTTTTTCCAACCCTTTTAATAACTTCCTGAGTAGATAGCGGAGTAACGTTAAGTTTATCTAGGAGCATAGAAAATAAGTGTTCTCCTACATTACCTTTAATCAATTTGATAAATTTAGGATGAGGTAAATACTTTTGGAAAGCACCTAAGGATATTGATGCACTTTCACGAACGAGCGTTGTGACAAGGTTATCTTGAGTGAATTCCATTTTACTGGTGTAGTCTAAAGATATCATTTTTTCTGGACGATATAGGCGATCGCCATTGACTATATCAGTCAATACTTCTGGGGATTTATCGCTGTAACAGAGCTTTAAACTCTGCTTATTTCCGTCTAACCGTATGTACATTTTATCAATTGCTGCGGCGACCAATTTATCACTTTTTGCTATTTGAGATGCTTGTAATTGTTGAATGTACTTTTCTGGGTTACTGACAGACGTTATCTTTCTTAATAATTCATTAAACTCCATAGAATCATCATCACCTCTTCGGGCGTCTTCAATAATCTCGGGGACTGTTACTTCAAAAAATTCATTCAAAAGCTCTCCTGATGATTTGACCTCTAATTCAAACGCCTCTCTCTCAGACTCTGTTTTGAATCCGACCTCAAGGCTTCTTTCGTGACATTCAGTTTTAAAGCGATGATTTAGTAACGACATACTTTCGAAAAAAATGTCATTTTTAGGGTCTTTAGATAACCTCGAAAATTGAACAGCCGCTATATCAGCAATATCAGATGCCATATATATTTCACTAAGCATATTCGCATCTTTTCTTTCAATGCGACCAATGGCTTGCATAATAGCTTTCAGTAACTCAAGTTCATGTTCATAATTCAAGAATCGGTAATCTTTACCATGAACGAGATTTACCTCAAACTCGCTAAGTGCTTTGTCTTCAGAAGTATCTGAAATGCGCTTCATTATTGATAGACAATTAGCTAACGAATAAAGCGTTTTTTCGCCGGTTGCACTATCTTTTATAACTTGGCTCCAGAAAGGAGAGTTAACTAACACCAGTCGCTCAAAATCAACCTCGAATCTACTCCCCGGTTCATTGAGGTATTCAACAAAATAGTTTAACCCTGTGCCGGCACCTTTGTAGGTAGACATAAACGCCAACTTCAAATTGTTTGAATCAACTTGAACAAACTTTCTAACATCAACCTCTTTATTAAGCTCAGCATTAAAAAGCACAGTTTGAATTACAGGTTTACCTTGGAAAGGAGTAAATTGGAATATTCTTCCCTTTTTATCTAACCCTCTAAATCCTTCAGGTTTAGCAGCTTTTCCTGCCCTTATTGCCATTACATATTTTTTTAAGGATCCTAAAAAGTTACCCGATAACGCTAAAGATAGTGTATGTTTTCCATCATATGCACAAAGTAACCAGGCTGATAATTGCCTTTTAAATTCAATCGTTTTGTATTTATCTTGCTTATAGCTGTAATCTTTTAACTTGCGATACCAGAGCTCAAAAGTAGCCTTAAAATCATCTGTGAGTACACGTTCATCTATAACTTCACGGTTTTCATCAAACACGTGAAACTGAACTTTCCTCAATTCAGCTCTTGTTTCTCTTAAATTAACGAGTGTATCTTTTGAATTTGAATCTCTAACAACAATTTCTACGCCTAGGTTATTAGTACCTTCACAACAGTATTTTCTCAAAAAAGGTTGGTTATATTGACCAACAATATTTTTATTTATGCCACTTGTAGCACTTAGCGCTATTACTGCATTTTGTGTATTGTGCAGCATCCGTAGAATTGAAACTTCGGGTTGCTCTTTAATTAAGTTCAAAGAAAAATTTACATAAGTGAGCTTTTCTAATGACGGCTCTCTAAATTCAAGTAACTTTTGTGGGATTAAAGAAAACACCGTTTTTGGGTGAAAGTATGTATAAAAATGATCAATCTGAATTTCCTCACTCTCATCAGGGCGATCAAACATGCTTTCAACTTCAGATGCTACCGTTCTGGCTTTCTTCATGAATTTGTATAACGGGTAGTTTTGGCTACTATCTCCGCCTTGTTTCAGTGACTTAACAAATTCAGATGATGATTTGAACTCTTTAGCTGCTGCTGCTAAAACCGCCATAGTTACTTGATAAACATCATGCAGCGATAAAGTGTTATCAGATTCATCGGTAGTATAATAAAGCTGGCATGTACCCGTACCATGAGCTAATCGAACTTTAATTCTTTTTAGGCCATCTTCATTAAAATAACGCTTAGGGGTAAAACAAAAAGCATTTCTTGTTAGATTAATTATTTGCTCTGCATCACCATGCCTTATCTGAACAAAATCAATATTTCCTGCAAATGTAGTTAAGACTGATTTCAAATTGAGACCCGCCGATAAATCACAATATTTAGAAAGGTTATCTTTAATCTTTTCTATAAAAGCTAACTTATCAGCGTAAAATGGCGTGTATTCAATATCACTTTCAACGGTTTCCGTTGCTTGCATATATATTCGATAAACACCGGCAAATACATGGGCTAGCTGAATGTCTGGGGTAATTAAAGTAGTCGTTGCAGAATCAGAGAAAAGCTTGTGTGCATCATGTAATTCATCGATGACAACTGTAAAGCCTATTCCTTTATCACGGAAGTAATTAGAATCATCAGCCTCGAAAAAGTCCTCTTTTAAAAACTCGACTCTTTTCTCATGTTTATCAGACAGGTGAATACCGGTTCTAATATTAGAATCCGTCAGATGCTTTTTTCCACCAACAATGCAATCAAATGGCATTGATTTAAAGGAAAACAGTCCTTGATGATTTTTTTGAGGCAACCGAATATTAAGATCAAACTTGTTAGTTGTAGCAAGCATGATACAAGGTTTAACCATTGCTACAGAAAACGGAATACAGTGTTTAATAATTGCAGTTCGAAGCATGTCTAATTCAGTATTAGACTCAAACAAAGCCTCTAAATCCACGGGGGAAGAATTATAATTTAAGCAGGCCAAAGATAAATCAAACAACGTTTTTTCCATATTTCTGCGCTGTTCTTCAAGTTGCTTCTTCAAGTCACTTATAAGCTCTGCATTATCCGCTTCATAGGTTTTTACCTCCGTATTAATACGGTTTTGAAGTGATTCAACTGTTCTTACTGACTGTGCAAGCCTAGTTAACCCTTTTTCTAATGATTTATACTTGGTTTTCTTCTTAATCCACGTTGTGTAAAGAACACTATTTTTTATTTTTTCGCCATTTGGTGAGCTAACCCAACTCTCAAAATCGAGATCTGTCAGATCTAACATAGAAAGAAACGCGACAAACTCAATACCGGCGTTGTGTGCTTTACTAACTAAGCTTGAATCAAAATCAAATTGTGATTTTTGTGGACTAACAAAAACAAGATTTGTAAATTGACCGCTAATATTTGGCTTAATGGAATAATCGATGTACTCGGAAATAACACCGTAGGATTTACCAAAGCCAGTACCATCATTTGATTGAATCAAACAAGGCCTATTGTGGTTAGTTACATTATACAATTGGGATGCATGAGCCCTATATTTATTAACTGCATCTTTCAGTTTATTTTCGGGTTGTAACTTACCAACGGAAACAGCTATAGGTTCGTCTTCTTGAAGGTATGTTCTGTCTGAAAATTGATACCCTTTAGCACCATCATGAACTAGAAGACCTGCCCTAACTAATTCATACTTTATATTCAGTTCACTTACCTCGAATTGCACACTTAATAGAGATAAGCAATCTTGCAGTGGACTATTGATTTTGATCAATTCGGTTAGTGCCAACTCAAGTTGAGTTGCTCTTTCTGTAGATAATTTTTCAAATTGTGGATGAATACTAAACTGCTCAATAGAAACGTTAGCATCTCTTTTATAAAAAACACCATCTCTATAACTAGTACGGTTATTAGCCTTAAAAAATCCCATTTTAGCTAACATGAATAAAACAGCACGAGGTTCTTCATCAACTTGTTCAGCAATACAATGTATTACCTCACTTGACTCATTTACTTCCTTCAAAGCTATTAACTTTTTATCATGCACCTTAGCAATAACAAATAGCTGCTCTTTTTTTCCATTAGTCCATTTCATGAATAACCTCTAATACTATTAATCTTCAAATTACATTACATAATAAGAAATACCGTAGTTTTGCCTACCAGCAGTAATTACATTTAAAGCCACTAAAACACTTAGCCTTTCGGTGGATATGGATCATTACCGTAACTATTTTTCTCTCTGATTTGACCGTTCTTACCATGTATTAGCATTTCTGAACCTTGATTCTGTGCGATAGAGCGAGCCTGTGCTGCCGCTTCTGCCTGCGTGCTGTGAACTGATGTAGCTTTAGAGTTACCAGCGCCTTTAACAGCCCAACCAGAGTCATGTGGTACTACATGTTGATTTTTTCCTGACATTTTCTACCCCTTAATAAACAATTTAATAAACCTATATAACAAACATATTAGGGTGTTCATTTAACACCCTTTTCAGTTCAAATAACAATCTACCGTATACTTATGATACAGTCAAGATCCAATTATAAAACAAATATAGAATCTTACAGGTATGATTACAGTGCCATATTTGTACTCAATTGAAATCTATGCTATACAAACCTTATTATAAATAAACGACGCTTAAAGATGATTGATCTCAAACATTTACCTTCACAACAAGTAAGCCGATTAAGGTACATAGAGTTTTGCCTAAGATTTCTAGGTAGCTTTACCAGAGCTGATCTTATTAAGAAGTTTGGGATAGGAACTGCGGCTGCAAGTAGAGATATTGCTGAATATAAAAATCTGATGCCAAACAACATCTCTGATTCATCAAATTCAAAAAACTATTTCTTAAGTGAGGATTGGAAAGAGCTATTCAAATTCAAATCTTCAGAGGTTTTAGCACAACTTACAGGAAATGAAATTCAAGCTAATACAAAGTCTTATATATCGAGTGAAGTGATCGATATTATTGATGAACCTGATATTGAGGTTGTTACAACAATAACTAAAGGAATTCTTCAACGAGCTCCTATTAAATGTGAGTATTTCTCCAACTCAAGTGGTGCAAGTGAAAAAATACTAATTCCACACTCTTACATGTTTAATGGTTCAAGATGGCACTTAAGGGCTTATGATAGAACAAAGGGTAGATTTGCCGATTTTGTAATTTCTAGATTTAAAATTGCTCATACTATTGAAGAACCAGTATTGCCTAAAGAGCTTCAGAACGAAGATGTTCAATGGAATCGTCAAGTCGATTTAGAAATTATTCCTCACCCTAGCTTAAAAGATTCAAGTGGCGTTTTAAATGAATTCAACATGACTGATGGGATTCTTCACAAACGAGTACGAGCATCATCAGTTGGTTACTTACTTCAAAAGTTATATGTTGATTGCTCAAAAGATCCTATCGTTGAAGAACATTACTTTAGATTAAAACTTAAAAATCGCTTGGCATTATACGGAGTAGAAGGTCTCCACCTAGCTCCTAATTTTGATGGATTTAATGATTAATTTTTTAGTTAGTTGTATTAGCTAACAGTTGATACAACTAACTATTCATTTATCAACATCATATCAATTTAAACGCTTTAGTGAAGTTTTTAGGGTGTTGATGAAACCTAACGTGGCCTTTGGCATTCAATCGTTTTCGTATTTGCCTGAAAGGTGGCGTGATATAACCCCAATTACCAACTCTTGAAAAATAAATGATGTAGTCAATTTTTGCGTCACCCCATTTATTTTCTACTAGAATTTCTTCATCATTGGTTTCAATTGATTTAACTTGGATGCGATAAAAATCATCGCCATCAGAGATAACAAAATCGGTTTTTAAACCATGATCTATCATGGGAAGAAAAACATCCCAACCATCATTGAGCAGCCAGCTTGCTGCTAGTGTTTCATATGAAAGGCTTTTGTAATGTTTTAAAGATTGGTTTGCTGGAGTTGAGTTTTTTACAGGCATAGTTATATTCGATATAAATTAATGCCGCAGGCCAGTAGGGACCTCTATATGCTGCGAACCCGGTATCGTACTCGATTACCGCCAATTTAATATCACCATACAACCTAAAGGGTTTGTATCTAATAGAAAGGCTGCCAGCCTTGCAATTTCCCGTCACGGGTATCATGCATAAATACTATTATCAGACGTAACCGCCTGTGATAAAGCTTGAATATAAATTAGCAAAAGATTAAACGCTCTTCAATACTTAGAATAAATAAACGCGTAGCCAACTTAAACTCCTTGCTCTATTTTATCTCCCCAAACAACTATTCTCTATTATCTAAGTATTGTATGTTCTAACTTTTTAAGCTTTTCAATTAATTCCTTTTGCATGTATTTGTACACGTCTTCAATGTTAAGTATTTCAAGTTTACCAAGATAATTTTCACCTGCATAAATAGCGATTCTCTCTACATGCATATCTTCCATTACAAACACTTTATCTGCCCAATCCAGTAACGTGGTAGTACAAAGCGTTGTGCCATATTTCTTACAATACTTATCACTAAGACCAGCTGATTTAAATTCGTGACGATTATACTTAGATTTAAAGTAATCTTCAGCCGTTCTAGAGCGGTGCAAGTTCGCAGTGCAGAGAAATAAAATACGCATAGATTAAGAAAAGTCGCCGGTTTTCATACGTTCTAGCATGCCCATGACTTTATCAAGGCCGCCATCTTCTTTTAACACATCAATTGGGCGCTTCCCTTCCAAAGGTGCCTTAGGTCTCCTGTACCACCGAGCAATTAATGAGTGTTTTTGCTTAAATTGTTTATTTAGTTCATTAAACAAAACTATTGGTAACTTCATTCTGTAACACATAATAACCTCACCAACCTTTTCTTCGATTTCTTCGTATAATGAACTTCTGTCACTAATTTGAAAATTCATCGCGTAGTCTGATTGGAGTATTTTCATGACCCTTACATATACTTTTTCATTTTCACTTTCTTCAATATTTATAGAAACTTCATAACGCTTTGCTAATTTTCTCAATTTCAACTTAGTTTTTCTGGAAGGTTTAAAGTTTACTGCTCTTACAGGCATATCTTTGCTCTCTTGGTATTTCAGCAGGAAGGTTTTGGTAGAGCCACTCTTTATCATGTTTAAATAGCCACGTATAAGACGCTCTAATCGTTTTTTGAACTAATCCTCTCGAAGGATTGGTGTTCTCGTTTAAAAAGCCCAACAGGGCTTTCCTGTGCCTTATTTGTTGTTTATAAACTCGAATACGTTTTCTCAATACAACTAAATCAGGAAACTTTCTTAAAATCACTTCTACAGCGCCAACTGAAATAGAAAATTCATCAGCAATACTTGAAGTAGTATTCCCAACCATTAACTTAAGCCAAATGCTACGCTCCATATATTTGAAAATTTTGCTTGGTCTCAGGTTTATATCTAAACCTTCTCTGTGAGCTAATATCTTAAGTGTTGTAACACTCAGGCCTTCGTCCACGCTGACTTTTCGTAAGCTTATTCCGTTACTTATCTTAGTTATTGCCTCTGCACTTAACATTATTGGCTGTGTTACATGAACAGGCTGAGGAGCCATACTTTCAGCAAGATTAGAATTCACTAATTCAGAAAACTTACGCCAGCTGCCAAACAAATAATCAATCATTATTAAGTGCTTAATTGGATGATGTGATGCATTCGGAGCATAAAACAAGCACTCAGGATACCGATGCTTAATTAGCTGCTTTTTTAATAACTCACAAACCAATAAGCCTGGCGTTAACTTATTCAAATAATCTTTTAAAGCCTCTCTTAATAACTTCAAACGTAACCTACCGCATACAGTTATAAAGCCCATGGAGTTGAGCCTCGCTTTATAAGCAATAAGAATGTTATCGGTATTTAGCGACACATGAGAACTCAGCTCTGTTGAAATTAAATTAGCTAGTCTGTCATCTTGCGGTCGAGAGTCAGGCTCAGGTATTGCTTCTGGTAAAATTGGCACCTTTCTAGTTACACGATAAACAGGGTGTAATAATTGATGGTGTTTACTGCACACAGACACACCTGTTAGTTGGTGCTCAACATGCCAGTATGGAAAGCCAAATTTATCTGTATCTTCAGCAATACAATCACAACAACAATACAAAAACTGACCTGGGGTTATTCTGTTAGCCACCATCCCTAAAGAAGACTGTAAGTTTGAAGTACAACCTTTTTCCAAGCATTTAAAAAAAGACTTTCTAGTTGCCGCATCTAAAAATGGAGCAAAGTAATGATACGGGGTCATTTGTTTAATAATGTCATTTACCGCGACTTTCGTCATCTGAGATAAACTAGGTATAAAACATGGAAATTCGTTTGTTGCCCTTTCTTCATGAACACCTAGCAATGCTAATGTGGTATTGCGAAAAGAGTCATACCCAGACATTAAATGATATCGGCTTATCCAACTATAAACCGTTTCATCCGAAGCTGGATTGGGTACAAATGAAAAACGATGAAGCTTATTCATGCATTTCATTCTCAACAAAGTTTTCGACAGAGCCAAAAAGACAACGAATTAATACGAGATGAACTAAAGGATGGATAAATTTCCCTTCGTTAAATGCTGCTTCATAAAGGTTCAAAACAGGCACTCGCCTTTGTTTAGACTTTAAATCTGCATTAGTAAAAAACAGTCGATAAAATTCAAGAGAGAAATGGTTATCTAAATGCTTCTGTGCATCTCGTACAATTTTCCGTTCTTTCAAATTTAGCACTCCCTGGCGAGAGCCAATGCCTATCCATTTTCGATACGCTTTTTGAACAGACTCTAAATTAATATCCGAATAAACTCCTTCAAACAATTGCAAACTCGTTGTTTGAAGCCAATGGGTATCATCATCCTGATACGAATTAATAGTAAGAAGATTACCTTGGCATTTATCACATACCCCTGATGATGAAGGCATGATGATTTTCAATAAATTAAGCCATTCATTCCCGCAACTTAAACAACCTGTTTTAAGAGGGGTATTGTGCTTTAGGCACTGGGTTATACCTGGTATTTGATGATTAATATGAAAATGAGGTGTTGCATTAATTTCGACATCTTCAATCGCACAATCAATACAGAAGCGCCAATTATCGGTGTAACCAACAACACGAGAAGACGGAGGCCTTAGCTCTGCGCTACTTGATATAATTTCGTTAAATGACAGTGTATGAAAAGGCTGATAATAATTTACAAGAGTATGCCGCTTCGCGAACTTATCCAGTCCTTCTCCATCCCCCCAATAACGATATATATCTTTGTATGCATTACGCCAAATACTACTAACCTGCAAAGCCTGTCTATCATTAGTAATAAACTTGAGAGAGTCTACAAACCGCTTATACGATGAATATAAATGTTGTCGAGCAAGTGGTCCCAATACATGCTCGTTAGGCATCAACAAAACATTCGTTAAAACAGGGATAGATCTCATGTCTATTTATCTCCCAAAATGTCAGTTAATTCATCTGTTGATAAGCTGCTTAAATTCCTTAAATCGATGGCAGGTATAACATCCTGAGTGACAGCTTCAAACTCAACAACTAAACCATCATCGTCTTCACCACTTTGTTGCTTTTCATCTTCCTTAATCGCTTTATCGATCACTTCTCCGATAAGGAACTCTTCTTTGGTCTTAAACGCTCCTGATGGCAGCAAGTCCTCGTATCCCCCGCTTTCTCCATCTCGTAATGCTTTAATTGCTGGTTGAAGTAGCTCAAATTGCAGGTGAAACACTTCTTCTAATAGCTCTACAGATAGACTCTCTATTCCAGTATCTATTGCATGTTCATAGGCTAAGCGAAAAAGTCGTATCGTGAGAGCCGGCAAGCCAATAGTTAATTCATAGACTTTTTCTTTAAATGCGATATCAAATGAAAAATCACCTTCGAGTAACTCTGGGTAATAAAGCTTATCAATGAATATTGACCAAAATGATAACTCCCCCTTTTCTAGTAAAAATAAATCATTTGGAATACATAAATATTTGAAGCTTCGAGCTGAACTTAAACGGCGTGTTGTACTCATTGTGACATCAAATAGTGGTTTCGCTTTAAAAGTTCCCGCAACAATCATTGGAATACCGACAGAATTAAAAAAGTCGTCAATAAACTCTAGTGTCGCAAAATCAGCTTTTTCAGCCTTATCTTTGCTGTATGCACAGCGCTGTATTTCATCGATGAAAGCTATACCAACATGATGATTTAACGCTACCTTTTTTGCTTCTTGAATCAATAATGGCACCGAAGTACTTTTACCTTTCCATTCTTCATAATAGAAAGTATCTATCACACTATCTATCGCTAGAAAGAACGATAGGACGAAGCCCCTTGTAGTTTTTGTCACAGGTGCTTGAAACTCTATATAGACAATTTGATCGAATTTGACTGGCTCATCTTGGTATATACTATGCTCAATGACCTGAGGTAAAAATGAAAAACAACTTCTAATTGATAACGTTTTTCCTGTGCCTGAATGACCAAGAATTGAAATACATTTAGATAAGTTCTTTTCGACCGGAAAGTGATAACCTTCTTGAACGCTAACTAAATGTTGTTCATGCTTCATGTCTCTAGAAACAGGGTTTCTATGTTTATAACCAATGAGAATGTTCTTCACAATTGCCTTGTAAAGAGCATAAAGTTCGAGTGGAACAATGTACGTTGAATCAATTAATTCAACTTGCAACTCTCGCTCAAAATCATCAAACCCTTCTTGAAATTCCGGCTGATATGACAACTTTTTAGTGAAATCTTCTAATGTAGTTGCCTTTCTGATAGCTGAAATTAATGGGTTTCCTTGAAATGTAGGAATTGAAAATTCTCTATAGTCAGCTTCTATTCGATTAACCATGATGTTCTCCGTACATTTTATTCAGTGTATTTTGTTGTGATTGGTTATATGCATTTGTATTGTTTGGTGGTGTTAGGTCATAGCTTCCTGACTCATTAGGCTTGCCAAGCACTGTTCTTAGAAGTGAAGAAGTTTTATGATCTTGGAATTTCTTTTCTAAGTATTTCAACGTGCTGATGCCTTTTTTAGGAGATTTACTTTTCCCTGGCTTTGAGTTCTTAAGACGCTCTTTTGCTTGTTGGGAAATATCAGATGTAAGCTCTTGTTGTTTAAACCTTGCCTCTCGCTCTTTTTCTGCTTGCAGCACACGTTCTTTGTCATAAAGCTGTAACCGGTGAAGTGCATCAAACCAGCTACGGTTCTCATATACACCTGAATGATCATTCAACTGTGCGGTATAGATTTTATCTTCAAATTGATACCAAATTTGATTGGTGTCGCCATCAAAGTAGCGAACATCTAGTCTTTTAACAGTTCGTTTTTTGCTATCTGTTAACCAGCCTTTTGAGGCAGCAAAAGAGCAAGAGTAATTTAGCCCTTTAAATATAATTCCACGCGAGTTAGTTGTAGCCTGGCCTGACGGAAGTAATGCAAACATTAACTGGCTTTCAGGAAACCTTTTACCTCTACCATTGTTCATATAGTGTTTCATGCCAAAGTTCCAAACAGCCAACGAGGTAGACGCTACTCCTTGCTCAGACATTACTTGGTCATGTATGTTATTCTTGAAGACTTCATTGTTTCTGATGAGAGTTTGAGCAATAAGTAGCTGAACAAATTCGCGGTAGGTATATCTAGCAAATTGAGATGCATGCACATCTCCTTTCTCAGGCATTCTTTCAACATAGCCGGGCATAAATTGCACGACTTCTCGTTTATCTACTTGAAAGCCGCCTTCAACGCCTCCTTTGCTTTTACCAGAGTAAATAGCGGTATAATTGATACAATCCACTCCCAATTTTGCATCTAAAAAAGTAGCCATGTTTTTAGATGGGTACTCAACACCGTTATCGATAGTCAACTCAGAACATACAACGTCACAAGGCCATTGTTCAAAATTAATGGTGATGCCATACAATGCACAAAATTTAACCTTGTCAGTACATGCGTTGTATATTGCTTGTAAAACGCCTTGCCAGTTTGGCCCTCCTATTCCCACATGAATACCGACAACCATGCCTGAGTAAACGCATGAAACTCTATAAGTTGTGGGTCTACCGGAAGTAAATTTCTGATCAAGAAAATATGGAAAAATTAAATAGACATCTTCAAGCGTGGCATCTATTTCATACCTAAAAGAAGGCCCATAAACCCCATCACGAGCACGACCAAAGCGGCTTTCATATTCACGTAAAAAATGCCTTTCTCCATTTTTACTCCATGAAAACAATTGATTTTTCTCTAACAATTTAATGTAGTAATAAAACATTTGATAAGAAATCGAGTCAGACTGAGCTTTAGGTACTTTCCTTGATGTTTTTACACCATCATCCCCCTTAATACTGACCTCTACACTTTGATAGTAAAAATCATAAAGGCGATACATTTGGGTGTAATCAATACGATTAAACATCTTCTTACCCAATCGTCTAAGGAACTCTTCAATATTCTTTTCATCTTCGGGCAATCTATTACGGTATGCTGTAGATGTTGCATGCCTTCCTCGCTTCGGTGAGTTTTCCGAAAAATCAGAAATAGGCTGATAATTACAGCCACAATATCGATAGTTTGGGTACATCGCCTCTAAACATGCACCTCTATAGAAGTACTGAGACAATAAACGTGCAATATGAACCGCATTGACACCAGTTGATAAACTTAATGTTTTGATATGATGCGATGCTAAATTGGTATAGAGGTACTCGTAACGTTTTTCATCATCTTCAACAATAGGAGCGATTAGATCATAACGGTCTTTAGTGTCTTGCTTTCTTTCAGATATTATTCGTTCTCGCTCTAATTTCGGTAATTGCTTAGGTATATAAAGACCATTTTGGTACTCAGTTTTTTCTACTAAATAATCATATTTAGAAATATGGCGATTGAATTCGTCTATGCTTGCACACAATGGCTTACTTTGTACCCGGCTAGGTCTTACCGGTGAACGTTTTGGATCTTTAGATAATGATTTACGGGCTTTAGGCTGCTGATTCAGATCAAAATAAGCAATTTTTCCATGTTGATAGTTAACATCAACAACCAATAAATTTATTGAGTTTTTTTCTGTATGAATAATGGTGTGTTTATGAAACATACTATGCGACCTCTTTAAGGATAAGAGGTCTATATGGATTTATTTTAACTTCAAGATTTGCTGGTATTTGATGAGTCCAAATTCCCCATTGGAACAAAGCATATAAATCAGAGTAAGACAGCATTAATTTGGATGTTAGCTTTTCCAGGTTAACTTTTACTTCATCACTTTCATTAACTAAACATAAATTTACGAATTCATATAAAAACCGTTCTTCATGCTCAATAAATTCATTTTTGTATTTTGCAGACTCTCGATGTGCTTTTAGGTTATGGGCACAAATTTTAGAGATATGAGCATCAGTTATGAGCCGATATAAAATCCCTAGTTCCTCGTAGTACCTACGCTCCAATTCAAGCTTGAACAAAGTACGATGTACGGAAATCGGATGTTTTGATTTAAAATCAAGTGAATCCATTGGTTTATATGAACGAGCTATTTGAATCACTTTCCTTTGGATTGGATCGTATTCTCGGCATAATAAATCTGTAGACATGATGTAAGCCTCACCATCACTATCTTGAGGGTATTTACCGCCCATTTCATTCGCTATTTTAATTGCTCGCTCAATGTCCCATAGTGGGAACTGTTCAAAATAATCGATAATATGCGGAAGGGATTCGTAATAGATACCTGCACGATACTCACCATCAGATAAAAAGTGATGATTACGGTCTGCTTTAACGCCTCTAAAGAAGTGTCTTCTAGTTCCTTTGGGACCACTCCAAACTTTTATGATCGGTTGAAACTCTCCCTTTGCCATAAAATCAATCCACTTTCTTATACTCCCTGTAGCTTTATTTATTTTTACTCTCATTTATCTCACCTCTTAATTGTTTACTGAGGCTTCAGATAAAAGGTGATAAAAAGTTAATGTTTGAATAAAATTTTTCATATTTAGAATCTCATAACGTGAATATAAAAAGACTTATAACACTAAGAAAAAATACGATCAACCCATTGATTTTATTAGATATTTTGACATTAACATTACTTATTAACATAGTAAGTAAACAATCAGTTTTTCATAAAAAATCAAGATTTTCACAAAGAACTGTTAACTAATTGATAGGGTTTAGAAAGAATGTTTGGGTAGGTAATTACTATTTAATTAACGATCTACAGTGTCATTATTAAATTAGAGGTAAGTAGTAATTATTTTTATAAAAATATAATGAAAATAATTTTAAAAAAGTGATTATATTTTCAAAAATGCTTAGATTTCACAGTTTTTGCTACGCACTAACATTCGACTAGTTGAGCTTTATAAGGGGGAATTAGCAATGTGTAGATCTATCACTTTGACTGATTTATTAGGAGGTAAAAGTGGCTACTGGATACCTTCGACGCTTTAGCGTCGGTATACCTCATTTCTCTGAAATGAGAAGATAACCATGTAGATTAAAGCGATCGGTGAGAAGAAATAATCTCGGTAATATATATTTTTTATTGTCCTCAATTATATAAGGAGCACTTGTTTTTAAAAATTTACAGTAGAAAAATTTATTTCTATCAAATTCAATATAAAACACTATGACTCTCAAATATTCAGGACAATCGGCTAGGTGTCGGGAACCTCTGAACGGCACTGACAATAAACATGAAGTTAGCTTTGACTGTAATCTAGATATAGTTTAAGAGCCGTAGACCGCAGCTAAAACAACAAATATTTAACAGGGGTTAACACCATTAATGATACTGGCACAAATGTAAGATCCCCCCCCCCCGATATTTGTTCAAATAGTCACAGCAATATACAGTTTGTTTTTTATTTCATTTTACTTTCTGTGATACATTAGCCTTACTAACGCTTGTATGTTTTTATATGGAAATTCTTATGTATATCAGAAAGGTAACAATCAACAACTACCGTAGCTTTCGCTCTTTCGAAGCTCAACTTCAACAGCTAACAGTTGTCATTGGTGAAAACGATACAGGTAAGACGAACTTTTTCACCGCACTTTCATTACCGTTAAGCGGCAATCAAATAGACTTCAACCAGAAGCGTTTGAGTGTTTCTGACATCAACAAAGATGCCGTTATTGATTTTCTAACGTCAGTCGTCAATGGCGATGCTGAAGATAATCAACTTCAGAAGGTCCCTAAGGTGTCAGTAACCGTGGAGTTCGCTGATCCGAAAGACGCTTATGAAACAGCGCTGCTAGCTAAGTGGATTGTTGCTGATGGCGATGAAGAAAGTTACCAAATAAGATATGACTTTAAGCCTAAAGACGACAAAGACTTGCTTGAGGTCGTGAAGAAATCGCTCGCTGGTAAGACTCTTGATGATATTAACTGGTTTACTCTCCCCGTTGAGCTATACGACTACCAAGTCATATCTGTGAACAACGAAAAGTCTATTGCATACAGTGATTTAAAACACGTCAGTGTCCATAGTATCAATGCCGAGCGAGATGACTTCTCAGAAAGCAGTTCAATGAAGTCCAATAGTATTTTCACAAAGCTGCTTATGAATACACTAGACGATGATGATAAAGGTCAGATCAACACAGCATACTCTGAGTTCTTTAATGCTATTGAAAAGACCGAAACATTCGACAAAGTCATTGGAACTAATGAAGATTTTGAAAACTACGACAGTATTATCGAGCAGCTTGAGTGTACTCCTAACCTGCCTAACTTGAAGAACATCTTATCGAATATCACTTTGAAATACGGTAATGAATTTCTGTACCAAAAAGGCTTGGGGCAACGAAACCTTATTTACATACTCATTCTGTTTGCTTACTACAAGTCATGTGGTGATACATTCAACTTATGCTGTATAGAAGAACCAGAAGCACACTTGAGCGTTAATAACCTTCGTTTAGTAAGAGATTTTATAGAGAAAAGCTCAAGCAACAGTGGTTCGCTTGTGCAAACTATCATTTCTTCCCATAACCCGTCGATCATTAACAAACTGCAAATCTCAAATGTTCTAGCTTTCACTGGCGAAAAAGCAATTAGTCTGTCCGATGCACCAACTAAGCTAGTTGACTACCTAAGAAAGAGACCTAATTTCGACATATTAAAGCTTCTGTTCGCAAACAAAGTCATTCTCGTAGAGGGGCCTACTGAAGAAATGCTGATCAGCACATATTTATCAAAACAACCAGCACTTAACGATATTGATATTATTCCAATTGGTCAGCGTGGTTACACCACTTTCTTAGATATATGGCTCACCTTGAACAAAGATAACCAGAGCAAGAAAATTGGTGTTATCCGTGATTATGACAATTCAGAAGCAGCTAAAGCCAGACATGATGCTTATGATGCAGCCCACGAGAATGTCACTGTAAGAACAACGACAAATTACACTCTTGAAATTGATTTAGTAGAAGCAGAAGACAACCTAGCCTTGCTAAATGGCTTATTTGATATGGAAGGTAATCTTAAAGAAGTGTCCGATCACATGATTAATGGTAAAACAGCAAGAATGCTGGATGTATGTGATGCGATGGTTGAGGAAAAGAACCCATTAGATATCAAGTTACCAGCCCACATCGCAGAGGTTATCGAGGCTCTGTCATGATTGAAGTCCAGATTGCTGGAGCTGGTGCGGGAAAAACTTATGGCTTAGCAAAGACTTTGATAGCTCATATCAAAGCTTGTACTGGTCACAAAAATACATTTGCACTGACATACACAAACTCAGCAACAGCGAAGATAGAACAAGAGATAATCAAACAACATGGCTTTATTCCGCCGAACCTCTGTATACAGACCGTACATAGTTTCCTGTTGAACGAAATCATCTACCCATTCTCATCATTCACTCTAGGTGATGTGTATAACGACACATCAATAATGATGTTACCAAGTAATGTTAGGTTCAAAAACTGGCACATAAAACGTTTAAAGGATAAGAACGTAATTCATGCAGAGAGTGTCTACAGCATTTCTAAACAAATAGTTGATGAAACCAACAGTAAGTACAACAACAAATTGAAGAAAGCAAAAGTTCGCAGATTATTGGCTATTTTAGAGAGTTGCTTTGATAAGGTATTCATCGACGAGGTCCAAGACTTAGATAACGATGCTCTCAGCTTTTTCGAAGTGCTAGGCAGCAATAATATTTACGTGTACATGATCGGAGATCCAAAACAAGCAATCAAGTTCCCCCAAGATCTTGATACTTTTATAAAAAAAATAGCTCCAAATGAATACACAACCATACTACCAATAAACAATAAAACCAAACGAGTACCTTCAGAGATCTTAAGGCTATCAAACAGTTTCTGTTATGAAGATCAGCAACAAGAGTCACTATCAGAAGAGGTCGGTGAACTCATGTACATAGAATCGACTGATGGCAGATACGACGAGCTACTAACGAGCTACATCGATACAAATCAACTTGTTTGTATCGACAAAAAAAATGGTCGCTATACAACTTCATCTAAATACAAACACGCATTTCCACGAGAGATCGAGGAAATGATTCGTGATTCTAACCACAAGAAAGACAAAGGTTTGTTTGTTAAAGCCGCTCTTTCTGACTTTATGGACGATATAGTCAAAGAAGATAATAACCGAGCCATAGGTAACCTCATTACTCGGCATTCATTGACGCTTAATAAGCAGCATTTCGCCCAATTATATGAGCTGTGCAATTCTTGCACAAAAAATGACGTTCAATTTAAAGTCCAAAGTATCGAATCTATAAAAGGATTGGATGCTGATACGTGTGTAATCATACTTAGCTCTAATACCCTGAAATACTTAACCCAAAATGGTATTAGCAAAGCAAAACGCTTTAATAAAGAATGGAAAAAAGTCTATGTCGCTCTTACTCGTGCCAAGAAGAGGTTGGTCTTAGCATTAGATCATGATTTACTTGCAAAAGAAGATATGGTGGCAGTCAGGGATTCGATAGGTGAATTAGGCTTTGTCTATCACGATTAAGAGTCAATCTTGCTTACTTTCATCCAGAAGAGTGTTAGAACTATCGTCCGCTTCGCGACTTAAAATAGCGTTTAGAATAAACAAAAAACTAATACAAATTAATGTATAACTTCTTCATATTAAACACTCCTCTGCATCAAAAACGCACAACAAAAAAGGCGAACCATTTCTGGTTCGCCTTTTAAAACTGCTGTTAGGCTTAATTAACCAACTTCATTAAAATAACCATCTTCATTAAATCGTTAACCAACTTAATTAATGATCCTCAATCAAGTAGTTACTAACCTTTACAAGTGCTACACTCGGACAAGAGCAAATCAAATTACGGTCCCCGTATACATCATCGATACAATTAACCGATGGTCAGAGTAAACTTTTATCCTCTTTACTCTGACCTCAAATAACTTAACTCTCTAACCTTTCCAAGAACCTTTTTGCCAACCCATAATCAGGGTCTATGGCCAGCGCCTTTTTAAACATTATTTTTGCATCCTCTATATTGCCCTTCGCTCGATGTAGATACCCCATTCCAAAATGTGCCCGCTTACTTTCAGGATAAATTTTTAACGCATAATGGAATGTTTTTTTTGCCGCAGCGAAATCTTTGGCTCGTACGAGGTCTGTACCCAGATCAAATACCATAGACATTGACGGGAGCATTGTATAGCCATAGCTTTTCGACAATTTAGCAAAATGACTTTGTATTTTTTCTACGGAGTCGAGGGTTTCATGGGCATTAAAGTTTGGATATTGTGCCATTAACAGCGAAGTAAAATCAGTCGCTGGTACATGCCCTTCATTAACCAACTTGGTAACATGATAACTTAGTTTCTGCGGTTTATGTTTGTTTAAGGTATCAGTAAAATCAGGCACAGACTCCGTCACCTCGACAAAGTCATCATCACTATAAATAATATGAAGATAGCGTTTTTCACCTAGCTTTTTCAACGGCCCTTGCTCGATCTGCGATTTAAGCACTTCTGGAGCCCAAGCATACATTGGACTGCTTGCCATGTAGCTGTTAAACAATTCTGGTTTTTTCAGTAGCGCATAAGTGCTAAAAAATCCACTATTGGAAGCACCAAATAACATTCTAAATGGCGCGGTACGGTACGTAGCGTCAACGTGCGGGATAAGTTCATTTTGCACAAACGCTAAGTAAGTATCCGGCGATTTAGTATCGGCGGTTTGCCTGTTTGGCACCAAAACAAAGTTGCCATCTGGCAAATCTACCCCTATTAAAATCATCGGTGGTATTTGCCTGTCCGCCATAACATCAAGGGTAGAAGCTAATAATGCAAAGCGCGCTTTAAAATCAGATCCCATCATATAGATAACAGGATAGTTATTTTTCGAACTATCATAATTTTCTGGCAAATGAATAGATAAAGGGACTTCTTTATCAAGTGCTTTCGAATGAATCGACGAGCTTTCGCCAAGAGAAACTACAGGCTCTTTATTAGCAGCATGGGCCAAAAAACTGGAAACAAATAAAAGTACAAAAATAAAAGTGGCTCTAATAGAGGTAATCATTATTAAATCCTTAAGAGTAAAAAAACGCTATGCAGCGAAGGGGTAAACGGAATCTAATGGAACAAAGTTAAAAACACCTGACTTTTCGATGACTTTTCACTGATTTTTCACTGATATTTCAGCATTGCTCTAATCTACAACTCTGGTACAGGATCTAAATCACAGATATAGTTCATATGATGTAATGTGAAAGAACAAGCAGACTAAAGGCTTTACCATTGAGCGTGAGTCTTGAACCTACAGTAAATGTAACGTCAAATAAACTTGGAGACTTTTTTAGTTGTTTAACCTGTTTTTCTAATTCCTGAATAGGGATTTGCGCAGATGTTAATGTACTGGCTTTAGGCGTAACACCTTGTTGCTCTCTTCTATATTGGCTAATTCAACGCTGGATTGACGATAATCCGGCATTCATCGCTGTGGCTACATCTTTATGTTCATAACCGTGAACAATGACGAACTCTACACATTCACGTTTAAATTCTGCTGTTAATGTTTTCTTTGGCATTTGACCTCGTTAATTCATTAAATTTTATCTCTAACAAAATCTCTAGTTAAATCATATCGCCACACATTTGAGTTAATAAGTATTGGATACAAAAAAAGGCGAACCACTTCTGGTTCGCCTTTTATTTCAAATCTACAATTTAATGAGTACGTGTAATTAAGTTGGTTAATCATCCATTAAAATTTAAGGTTGAATAATAAAAGTCCTCGTATTTAAGTTGGTTAATAACTTTAGAGCAGAAGGTGAATTTCCTAAATATAATCGAAAAGAAACATATTATTTTCAATCTACTTAAAAAGCCTCTAAGAACAATAGTTTCTCGTTTGACAACTCACTCCTGCAATCTGAGTTAACTCCTTGAAGCTAAACTTTAATCACTATAAATTAATTTACGACTGATGAGTCATATTTTTTTATTCAATGAGCCACATCAAGTGGCTTCACCAATTAAGGGCAACTATTCGTTTACTCCAAACTGCTTGGTATCTACCCATTCATTACGTAACAAAGACCACCAATCTACAGCTAGCCCCTGTAGTACATATTCATAAGGAAGCCAACCATATCCTTCCTCACCCCAACCTTCGCCCCATGAGTTTCGTATCAATAATGCTCCCGTTGTCGAATCATTGTTATTGCTAAACGTATTAACAATCTCTCTATCATCATCATAGCCAACCGCAACTATTGCGTGACCTCCGCGAACATTTTCACCAGCGGATGGGAATGGAATATTTCCTTGATCTTGATTAGCCTGTGCTATTGACTGATAAACTGTAAAGCCAAACATTGCTGGTAAGGCTCTAGATATATTCATTTTTATGCGCTGCAATAACTTATTTCGATCAATACCGTTAGGATCTAAACGATAATAACGCAGCGCTTGATAGTTTTGCGCGAAAGAATAACAAAACGAAGAAGGCTCTTCGTTATAATTTGCCGTATCATAAGGCCAATGACTTTCGGGTGGCACTCCAAATAACTTCATCGCAGCCATTGTTGTGCGCAAATATGCTCCTGTATCACCTTGCCAATGCATCAAATTACGCGTTGCTTTGTACAGAAATAAGCGCGATGCATCAATATGACGACCAAAAGCTCGCCTTTCAAAATATTCGATCAATGCAACTCCTGCATTTGCAGTGCAAGAGCCAATATCTTCTTGATCTTCAATCGGTGAACACCACCTTGTCAAATCTCTTCTACGTGGTGCATCAAACGCAGCGTCGGATATACCAAGCTCATTAGACATTTCTTTAATAGATCTATCCTGTCCTAGTGCCTGGAGAGATACTGGAGTAGTATCGGTGTCAATATTATGATCACGAAAGTCAGGTAGGTCGCGAAGCCAGCCCATGTTTTGAATCTTAATAGACATTTGAGTATTCCTTTTTAGTTTTGGCTATAATCCATATGCCGATGTCCCACGTCTAAATTCGGATACAACGGCTTTATTGTTGTATTCTTAATACTTTGCTTCCTCCTTTCTCTTTAAAGCATTTTAAATGACGTAGAAGTATAGTCCGTTATAAATAGATTGCCACTGATCACAAGCTTAATTACACCAATCAAATTTGCTCCATAGATACAGTGTTAGTTGGTGAAAAGTAGACTAGATTTTCAATACCTAAAACATTTAAGTTGGTTAATTCAATTAAAATTTATAGAGAAGTAATTAAAAACTATAATTAAGTAAATTTTTCATAACCAATTTTATAGCCCCGTGGTAGCCTTTATTGCTGCCACTGCTACACCTACTCCAATTTTCTCAGCTATTTCAAGTGTCTTTTTTGATGTTTTTTTTAAGAACTCAATCGCTTTAGACCCGTTTTCTTTTTTAGCTTCTTGTTCTGCGCTAACAATGTTACCTATATCAATAAAATCATTATCGGTTGCATCGGCAGCTAATGCTTCTCTTAAGATGACCAATTCTTCAGATAATTTAGTTAAATTTATATTCGATTTGTTATCTTCCCAAATTTGATTAATGGTAAAATCATGTGCTGTAGCGTTTTCTCCCATAGCACCGACTGGTCCATGAGATACATATTTATTACCCATTACTACCTCCTTTTGCAAATTAATTTCAATATTTCTATTATCAGAAACTTCATCGTTTTGACCAATTAGATCTGAAACACTTGAATCCTTACCAGATAATACCCCATCTGTTTTCACTACTGAGACCAATTCATAAATAAACTTTGCAAAAACATCTGGAGGAAAACTATCTTTTCTACAAAAAAAATGTCTATCATTCGCAATAAACCATGCTTGATCTAAATAATCTTTTGACATAGATAACGCAGCTATAAGTGCTTGAGGGACATATTCTCTAATTTCCTTAGAGAGTGATATTCCTGTTTTCAGGCCATTAGAAGTACTAAAATCACTAAGGTACTTCCCTTTATCCATTCGAATATCTAGAACAATAACGCTGATATATGATCCATAATAATATACTAACTTAACAGCTTCATCGGCATTGAATGCATATGAAACTCTAAAGCCAAATGCTTCGAGTTGGTTCCCATAATCCTTAGCTAGGTATTCATCATCTTCTACTATTAAAATATTCTTCCAGCTACCTTGAATTGACTTATCTAGATTCACTTGCTCATTTTCTATAATGATTGACTCTAGTTCAGGAAAAACATCCTGAGTGGATATTTCTGGTTCAATATCAAGTTCAAAATTTATAGTTTTATACCATAAGCTATCATTCGACATTCTGATAAACGTTCCTAATGTGTACAGTGAACTTCTTATTAACCTTATTCATTCAAACTATATAGAAGTCCCGTCTAACGTTTAATTAGTAATATAATTTTCAACTCAATAATTTTGAAATTGAGTTTTTCATATTGTCTTCATTGTTAAATATTGATTTAGTATATAACCAGTTCTTATGTTTTTCTCCAAAGTTGACTAAGCCTGTACGTACTGTTTTATCCTTTAAGGTAATTGATTGGCTAGCAAATAACTCTTTACCCATTGACCAGTTTATCTTTGCTTCATTTTTACGAGAATCATCAACAATGCAATACACCATTTCATCAGTCGTAACGAGGTAGCTTCTTTGTTTAGATGTATTGAAAAAGTTAAGTATTTTCGAATTAGCTACATCTTCATTTTTATAATTTTTAGACTTTTTTACTAAGTTTTTAATTTCTGATTCACTTCTAAAATCAGAGCTTTTATCGAATAGTTGTGAATAAAAGGCCATTTTACTCTTCCTCCGCTATTTCTTGCTCTGGTTCACTCGCGTACTCTTCATCAGCTTTTGTTTTTAAATACTTCGTTATAATTAATGGCCAAGTAAACCCAACAAGAACCGTTGCTGATACACTCACTACAAATATACTAGCTAACTGCCCTACCCAACCAATAACAAGTGCACCAAAAGACCAAGCAATCAAAAAAACAACAGTTAACTTCCCATGGTTTAAATCAAATAACGAGCGCCCTCTAAGCACGTAAAATGTCAAATCAAGCAATACGGCAATAGCACCAACTATAGAGCAGGCAATAGAGAAAACTAAAACAGGATTTTCATTATTGTTTTGATTTACAATTTGTAATTCAAAGAACATAAGCGATAATCCGCTTAACAAATTATCCATAAAACCTCCAATATAGAGTATTATTCTTTAAGCACTTAAAATTTTAGCTCTATTGCAATTTGTTTTTTAAATGAGTTATATGTTTTTGCTAAATCTTTTCCGTGCTGTTGGGGGGTTCCGTGAATCAAATTGTCTGTTGGATCTAATTCCACAACTCTTGTAATGTAATCTGTCTCAAATAGCTGTTCCCAATCATTATTCCACTCAACTTTAGTAAGCTCCCCTTCATTTCCAGGTACAAAAAAAGAAAATAACCCAACTCTATATCTAAAGTTACTTTTAATCTTTGCATCTTTCCCCCAACCATTTCTAGTTTTAAAAGATAATTTCATGAAATCATGATAAACAGCCTTGAACTCATCTGAAAACATACTTTCATAAGTATAAAAAATGGTATCGGCTGTTCGTTTGCTTTGTAGGACTTCAACCGGGGTCATTTCCTTCCAATTACCAACATAATAAAGATATGAAAAAATAGAATTTACTTCTTTACCCAATATTTCATATTGTTCAAACTTTAATGCTGCCACCCTTGAACTATTTGCCCTTTCAGATTCAAGGTGACCAAACCAAAATCCAATACATAGAATAAGCAAAGGAACTAGAGAAGAGACAAGTAATTTAGCTTTATCCAAGCTGCTCCATTTTTCTAATTGAGTAACTTCCACTTTTCAACTTCCTTATATATTTTTTAGTTGAATAAAAAATCTAACTATTTAACTCCAATAACAACACATGTGTCATTATAAATGGTCTCATCTCCGCCAACTTTTGTGGCATCAATAGCTGTGAGGCTAGACCTATTTTGGTAAGTAATAGTAAAACCGCCACCTAATAACTCAGCTACTGCAACCTCTTCTTCTGCACCACTGTTTACGACCTTAATAACCATTGTCTCCATTTTTGACTCCTTGTTATTTTAGATTGCTATGCAATTTATCAATAATTGAGTACTTACTACTCGATACAGCGTAATAATCCAGCATGCCCTTAACTGATTGATAATCGGCTAATGTTTTTAACGATGTTTCTACTGAGTTTTCCAAATTTGAATCATCAACTAATGTATTCCACAATGATTTAGATAACTGCTTAGATGGTGCGACTTTTAATAGAATCTCACTCACTTTACTCGACATGAGGTTGCTTTGTGAAAATGCTTTTATAGCTTTAGGGTCTCCAACCATTACACCAAGTAATGTATTTCTAGACTCATCTGATTTAGCTTTATCAGGAGAAATTAATAGCAAGTTTGTACATGCCCATAAAGGAGACTTCTCTTTTGCTTCTTCATTCGGGTATTGCCCTACAAGTGTAGTACAAACTTCTTTTTCATAATCTACTGCCATGGACGCTTTAACTATACTTAAAACTGTACTTGATACAGTCTGGATAGCAGCATCCGACAAGGGTTCAGGTTTCGTAATCGATTCAATTTTGCCAAAAGTGCTTGTTTTTCCTCCACCAGTAACGGCTGCAACTCTCGAAGATTCAATTGCATCATAAGCCTGTTTACTTTTCTTGGTTACTTCTTGGCTTTCCTTATAGGCTTTTTCTGCATCCTCCATCTCTTTCTTTTGAACAACTAAATTCTCTTCAAGCTTTTTATGTTCTGCAAGAGCAGCTACATCAGCAGCATCAGTCGAAGGAGGATTCTTGGCGTTTATAGTATCAACCGCAGTTTGACCATCAGCTATTTTTTGGGAAGTATCATCATTTGCTTTTTTCTTTTCTTCATACAGAGTCTTGGCTTTAGCTTCATCATCTGTTGCATTATTCAGAGCAGACAAAGTAGTTTTTGCATCATTTGTTAGTTTCAAAATTGCATCGGATGAGCCTGCCGAAGAAGTACCAGTCAAAACTACAGACGGTGCTTTAACGGCACCAGTTAATTGCTCGATTGCAAGGATTGCTACCATCGTACTTTGAAATCTACGCTGCAAAGTTTCGATACCCATATCGGAAATACCTCCCAAGGCATATGCTTCACAATTCCTGTACATCATATCCCTTAATGCCTGTATAGCTGCTGTTCTTATACCTATATTCCCAACTGCTTCACTGAGTGATTGAGATACGCCTAACGTACCTTTATCTGCGACACTCAAATCCACACCTAAAGTGGCTGCCAAAGAAGAAATTGCATCTGGGGCTGGCTCTGCACAAATTCCACTCCATTCAACTCTCTTAACTCCGCTATCATCAAACTTAAATTTTGTAACGTTAAAAACGGCTCTTTGCTTAGCATCTATAAATACAGCGTCATTAGTTTCTAAAGTTTCCTTATCATTAAAATGCGTCAAATCAGCACACCCACCAAGCAAAGTTATACTTGTTATAATAATAAAAAGTGATTTCTTAGTTTTTATGTCCATATTGTTACCCGATTTCACATGACAGTTTGTTTTAATTATCCAAAAATATTCTTAACTGATGATTTCAGTAATGCCGCAATATCCACTCTCTGCTTTTCTGTAAGTTTTGTGCAATTGATCAATAACTCTTTGACTTCACTTTCTAAATTTACATCCAATATTGGAATAAGATCATTCAAAGTTTTTTTATGAAAAGTTAATAAGGCTGTAACCTTTTCTATTGGTGTTTTTGATACCTGTGGAGATGGTTTAGATATGATGCTGGGCTTAGTAATATTATTACTAACATTTCCTCTAGTGCCGAACCAAAAGCCAACGACCCCTGTAGATACGGCAGAAAGACCGGATAGCAACGCTAGCGCGTTATCAGATTGTCCATTTAACAATAGCCATATAATTGCGAATGATGTAGTTAAAGCGTAAATAGTAATTAACAAATAGGTGACATAAGGTCTAACTTTTGATCTCCTCATATCATTGATTTCTTGAACAGATAAGCTTTTAATAGTCATACTTGGTCATGCCTAAGTTAAAAAACGGGTTCGAGTTCTTAAAAAGATTATGCTTGCAATTTTTATTAATTGAAGGGGTAGTGATAGGTGAGTTACAAAGGCATGTAGATAACCAAATAACGCTTGATTTATTTAGTAAACATTGCTCCCTAAAGTATTTCATCACAATCCTTCGCTGTATAAAAAACAAGCACAATCATTATTAACTAAAACTCTAGAAAAAGAAAGTATTGTTCATTATTCGTACTAACGTGTGGTTTTATTTTTTTGCTGAAAAGTTAAGTAAACATACTAATTAATATCTAAAAAAAATCGTAAAGGACTATGACCTTCAAACTCATCGTGCATATGTCAGGCTTTCAACTTTAGTTAGAAAGTACGAGTAAGAGAAATAAAAAAGGCGAACCACTTCTGGTTCGCCTTTAAAATTATTATAATGGGAAATTAACCAACTTATCTAAGTTAACCATCTTAATTAAATCGTTAACCAACTTAATTACATACCCCCATTTAAAAAAACTAGTCTTTATACGTATCCACACTCGGACAAGAACAAATCAAGTTACGGTCCCCGTATACATCATCAATACGGTTAACTGTTGGCCAGAATTTGTTTTCTGCCACTGCAGCTACTGGGTAAACCGCTTCTTTAATAGAATACGCTCTGTTCCACTCGCCGGTAATGTCAGCCATAGTATGTGGTGCATTGTGTAATGGGTTGTCGTCGCTTGACCACTCGCCAGATTCTACTTTACGCACTTCGTCACGAATACAAATCATCGCTTCAATGAAACGGTCAAGTTCAACTTTTGATTCAGATTCCGTTGGCTCAATCATGAACGTACCCGCTACTGGGAACGACATCGTTGGCGCATGGAAACCATAGTCCATTAAGCGTTTTGCCATATCCACTTCAGTAATACCTGACTCGGCTTTAATTGGGCGTAAGTCGATAATACATTCGTGAGCAACACGGCCATTTTTACCTGCATATAAAATTGGGTAATGTTGGCTTAACTTAGTCGCTAAGTAGTTGGCATTAGTAATCGCGTATTTGGTTGAATCTGTTACACCTTTTTTACCTAATAAGGCAACGTATAGGTAAGAGATACAAAGAATACCGGCACTACCGTATGGTGCTGCTGATACCGCGCCATTACCTTTGTTGTCTTCAGTGATGTTAATCAATGAATGATCAGGTAAGAATGGTGCTAAGTGCGATTTAACGCCTATAGGTCCCATACCTGGGCCACCGCCGCCATGTGGAATAGCGAATGTTTTATGTAAGTTTAAGTGAGAAACGTCAGCACCAATGAAACCTGGTGATGTTACGCCCACTTGTGCATTCATGTTTGCACCGTCAAGGTAAACTTGGCCGCCGTGTTCATGAATGATATTACAAATTTCTGCAATTGTTGTTTCGTATACACCGTGAGTTGACGGGTATGTGATCATAATACAAGAAAGGTTGTCGGCTAACTCACTTGCTTTCGCACGTAAGTCGTCCATGTCAACGTTACCTTCTTTATCACAGTCAACCACAACCACTTTCATACCAACCATTTGCGCTGACGCTGGGTTAGTGCCGTGTGCAGAAGCTGGAATTAAACAAATGTTACGGTGTGCGTCGCCACGGCTTTCGTGGTATTTGTGAATAGCGATAAGGCCAGCATATTCACCTTGCGCACCTGAGTTTGGTTGCATTGAAATGTTGTCGTAACCAGTTAATTCAACTAACCAGTCGCCTAACTCATCAATCATCTGCTTGTAACCTTGAGCTTGGTCAACAGGCGCAAACGGGTGCATGTTAGCAAATTCAGGCCATGATACAGGGATCATTTGTGCAGTTGCATTTAGCTTCATGGTACAAGAGCCCAAAGAGATCATTGAGTGGTTCAATGCTAAATCTTTGTTTTCAAGCTTTTTGATGTAACGTAGCATCTCAGTTTCACTGTGATACGAGTTAAATACTGGGTGCGTTAAAATTGCTGACTCACGTTGTAATTCAGCAGGAATTGACGAATGACCACAATCAAGTATTTGCTGATCAAGTGCCGCAACGTCTAAGCCGTGTCCTTCACCTAATAAGATGTTAAATAAACGGTCGATGCTTTCACGAGTGGTGGTTTCATCTAATGAAACACCTACTTGGCCGTCAACGTCGGTACGTAGGTTAACGTTGTTAGCTAATGCACGAGCAACAATTTCTTCTTTGCTATTACCTTCAAGAGAAGCAACGTTGAACGTTAATGTGTCAAAGTAGTGCTGGTGAATTGCCGTTAAGCCTTTGCTTGCTGTACCTAAACATAAAATGTCAGTAAAGCGGTGAATACGCTCAGCAATAACTTTTAAGCCTTTAGGACCATGGTAAACCGCGTAAAACGCTGCCATGTTCGCTAATAATACTTGTGCTGTACAAATGTTTGAGTTGGCTTTTTCACGACGAATATGTTGTTCACGTGTTTGCATTGCCATACGCAGTGCTGGGTTATCGCGAGTATCTTTAGATACACCAATAATACGGCCTGGTAATGAACGTTTGTATTTGTCAGACGTAGTAAAGAATGCTGCGTGTGGTCCGCCGTATCCCATAGGAACACCAAAACGTTGGCTTGAACCGATAACTGCATCAGCACCTAATTCGCCCGGTGCTTTTAATAGCACTAAGCTCATAATGTCAGCCGCTACTGCTACAATACCTTTTTTCTCGTGTACTTTAGCAATAAGCGCTGAAATATCACGTACTTCACCGCTAGCACTTGGGTATTGTAATAAGGCACCAAATACGTCGTGATCAACTACTTCGTCAGCTGGCGCGATAACAAGCTCAAAACCAAACATTTCGGCACGTTGTTTAACAACGTCGATAGTTTGTGGGTATACGTCGCTAGAAATAAAGAATAAGTTTGATTTCTTATTTTTAGATACACGCTTAGCTAAGGCCATTGCTTCTGCTGCTGCGGTACCTTCATCTAATAGTGACGCTGACGCTAGGTCTAAACCGGTTAGATCTAAACACATTTGCTGGTAGTTCAATAATGACTCTAAACGACCTTGCGCAATTTCTGGTTGGTATGGCGTATATGCCGTGTACCAGCCTGGATTTTCTAACACGTTACGTAAAATAACGTTTGGTGTTAGTGTGCCGTAGTAACCTAAACCGATGTGGGTATCGTTAACTTTATTTAGATTTGCTACTGCTTTTAAATCAGCTAATGCCTGAACTTCTGTTTTGCTTTCTTCGATAGCAGGTAAATCAGCTAAACGAATATCACTTGGTACGATTTCATCAATAAGTGCATCAACAGAGTCAGCACCAATATCCGTTAACATGGCTTGCGTTTGCTCGTCATTCGGACCAATGTGACGACGAATAAAATCTTGTCTTTGCTCTAATTCAGCTAAAGATAAAGAGTCATTTGATTGAGTAGTCATAGAACAGCTTCACTATTAAAATTGAGAGTATTTAATAAAAAGAAAGCCCTGATGCAATGCTCAGGGCTTTTAATCTTTGTTAATTAACGATTAATCTTCGTCAATTGAGTTTTCGTAACCTTCAGCGTCAAGTAAGTTTTCTAACTCACCTTCGTCTTCAATTTTCAGTTTGAATAACCAACCGTCACCGAATGCGTCAGAGTTTACTAACTCTGGTGAGTCTTCAAGGTCTTCATTCACTTCAACAACTTCACCTGTTACTGGTGCATAAATGTCAGAAGCAGCTTTTACTGACTCTGCAACAGCAACGTCATCGCCTGTGCTTACTGTGTCGCCAACATCTGGTAATTCAACAAATACCATGTCACCTAAAAGGTCTTGAGCGTGTTCAGTAATACCGATAGTAACGACACCGTTACCTTCGCTACGTACCCACTCGTGTGATGTTGCATATTTTAATTCTGAAGGAATGTTGCTCATTGTTTTGTTCCTAATCTTTATTTTTAAATTTGTTTTAACTTTACGTTCTATAGTATGAAGCTCGGCCTGTGCCAGTCAATCATACTATAGCTTAAATATTGCGCATTATTAACTTAGTTTACTAACTTAAAAGCTAGATCAACATTTTTAAAATACTTTCTTACCGTTACGCACGAAGCTTGGTCTAATTACTTGAACTTTAACTAGCTTTTTACGCATTTCAACTTCAACTGTGTCACCTACTTTAACGCTACGCGGCACACGTGCCATAGCGATACTGTGGCCTAATGTTGGTGAGAAAGTACCTGAGGTAATAACACCTTCACCGTCAGCAGTAACCACTTTAAGACCAGAGCGTAATACGCCTTTTTCTTCAAGTACTAAACCAACAAGTTTAGGTTGGTCGCCAGCAGCACGTTGTGCAGCTAAAACTTCACGACCGTTAAAGTTACGATCTTCAGGTTCCCAGCTAATAGTCCACGCCATGTTAGCTGCAAGTGGTGAAACGCTTTCGTCCATGTCTAAACCGTAAAGGTTCATACCGGCTTCTAAACGTAAAGTATCACGAGCACCTAAACCACATGGTTTAACGCCAGCGTCTAGTAATTGTTGCCATAGGTCAGCAGCTTGCTCAGCAGGTAAAGCGATTTCATAACCGTTTTCACCTGTATAACCTGTTGTTGCAATGAATAAGTCGCCTGCTTGTGCTGAAAAGAATGGCTTCATGCCATCAACAGCGGCAGTTTGTTCTGCATTTAATAATGTCGCTACTTTCGCTTTTGCTTGTGGGCCTTGTACGGCAATCATGGCAAATTCTGGACGTTCAGTCACAGTAACGTCAAAATCAGCTGACTGTTCAGCGATCCAAGCTAAATCTTTTTCACGTGTGGCTGAGTTAACCACTAAGCGGTAATCAGTTTTAGTAAAGAAGTAAACGATTAAATCATCAATTACACCGCCTTCAAGATTACACATGCCGGTATAAAGTGCTTTGCCTGCAACATCAAGCTTGGCAACGTCGTTAATTACTAGTTTACGTAGAAAAGCTTCTGCATCTGCTCCTTTAACGTCAACAATGGTCATGTGTGAAACGTCAAACATACCCGCGTCGGTACGTACCGCATGATGCTCTTCGATTTGAGAACCATAGTTGATTGGCATATCCCAGCCGTAGAAATCAACCATTTTGGCGCCAGCTTCAATATGCTTAGCATGTAATACTGTTTTATTTGTCATCGTACGTTCCACTTACGTTAGTTGTTTCATCTCAGTTTTCGTGCGCTATATGTCAGCACAGCAATTTACTTATCAAGTAAAACTAGGATAAAGACGGAAGATTTACAAAAAGTGGCCAAGATTATAACTGTGCGGAGCTGTTGATTCAACAGATAAAACGGCTTTTAAAAAATTTAAAATGGACAAATAAAAATATTCCAAATTATATTTTCAAAAGCACACCTTTAAAAAATATAATTCCACAGCAAGGTTGTAAATATCCTCACTAGCAAATTAAAATTTTAAATAAGCAGAAATAATAAAATTATCGATGTGAACAACCAGCTAACTTTGTATTAACTGGTTGAAGAAATAGAGGCTTTTCTTGACTGAACGGTCAATAAAAGCAAGTAATTCAGCAATATAAAGTTTATTGGCGTGGCTTAGCTAAGTTTGGTAATTCACCTTTAAAGCCTAAGGCTTGGTTTACCATGAGTGTTTTAGCCGGTTTGATATTATTCAGTAACGACATACCTAAACCACGAATTAATTTTACAGCCCCTTGTTGTGGCGTAAATGCTTGCTTTATGGCTTCCATAGCGGCAATCATTTCAGCTGCTTCACTTTTTCGCCAGCGAGCATATTGCTGCAAGGGTTTATTGTTGCACCAACTGTTGTTATCAACATCCCCGCTTTCTTGCGCTTTTATCAGCTGTTGAGCAATGGTTTGTGCCAACGCTGCTGCGTCAAGTAACCCTAAATTAACGCCTTGTCCTGCTAATGGATGAATGGTATGAGCCGCGTCGCCCACCAAAACAATGCGATCTTTAACAAATTCTTGCGCGAATCGCATGGTTAATGGATGAGTAAAACGTTCACTTGCTAAAGTCACTTGCCCTAACTTTCCATCACTGGCGGCGGTAATTTCTTTAGCAAACTCTTCTGCTGGCAACGCTGTTAGTCGTTCAGCCTCTTCTGAGCTAGTTGACCAAACTATTGAGCATAAATCGTCTTGAAATAAAGGTAATAACGCTAACGGACCTGTCTCTAAAAATACCTGCCACGCTGTATTTTGATGACCTTGTAAGCATTTCACCGTAGCAACAATGGCATGGTGATCATAATCACGAAATGTTAATGGTACTTGCATTTGCTGACGTACCCATGAGTTTGCGCCATCTGCCCCCACCACTAGCTTAGCGATTATTGGCATAGCCGCACTCCCGCCAGCCTGATTCGCTTCAAAGGAAGCAAACACTTCGTTATCACCAACGCTTAGTTGCTGCAATTTATTATCAGTAAAAAATGTTATACCACTGTCTTGTTGAGCTTTATGCCATAAAGCATTGCGGATAGCCTTATTTTCAATGATATAGCCTAACTGTTCTTGCGCATTGGCAATCGTGGAGTGACTAACATCTGATAGTGAAAAATCTAATTGTCCATAGCCCGCTTTATCCCATATGTGCATGTCAAAATATGGCTGAGCACGCTGAGCGATAATGTCTTGCCAAACTTCAAGGTTAGTGAACATTTGCTGACTTGCGGCATTAATTGCGCTAACTCTAACTTCTGGTTCATTACTAAGTTCGTCTACCGGTGTATTATCAACAATGGCAACGTTCAGCTCTGTTTGCTGGCGAACTGCAAGTGCAAGCGTTAAGCCCACCATGCCACCACCAACAATTAATAAATCAAATTTTTGCATTATGTTTCACATTTATTTAAATAACGAATAGCGCAACCACTATTACCAAATTGCTAATCTTTCTAATTAATAGCCCATAGTTTTCTTAACCAAGGCATTTTTTAAGCTGGGTAAGTAGTTTAAAACTTTCAAACCAATATTTCGCCCTGCTACTAAAGGCGGTAGTTCATTTGAAAACAAAGTCACTAAAGAGTCGGTTAAGGTGATCACGTGTTTTTGATCTTGCTTACGCGCTTGTGCATAGGCCATTAAATGTTGAAAAGCGCCAATATCATGCTTATTTGCTAACGCTTGAGCAATTACCTGCGTCATGTCACTAACGTCTCGTAAACCTAGATTAAACCCCTGCCCAGCAATTGGATGAATGGTATGTGATGCATTACCAATTAACGCCATACGGTGATAAACCTGCTCTTTGGCTTGTAATAATTTTAAAGGGTATACAACGCGCTTGCCCACTTGCGTAATGTTACCCAACCAATGGCCAAAGGCGTTTTCTAGTTGCTTAGCAAATTCATCGTCAGCCAAATTCGACATCTGTTCAGCAAGTTCTGGTGTTAACGTCCACACTAAAGAACATCGACCCGAAGTGCTATCCTGACTTACTTTACTTGCTTGAGCTGCGTTTGAATTTGTCAGCGTTGAAAGCGGCAACATAGCAATTGGGCCAGTTTCTGTAAAACGCTCATAGGCAATGTTTTGATGATGCTTTGCAGTTCCAACATTGGCAATTAATGCAGATTGCTGATAATCAGCACTGGTTGAGCCAATATTAGCAAATGTTCGACAAGCAGAATGAGCGCCGTCACACGCTAACAACAATGCTGCGCTTAACTGTTTACCCGAATTTAATTCAATATTAACTTGTTCACTTTGCCATTGAATATCGCTAATACTGTCGGGAGCAAACCAAGTTATGTTTTGTTTAGGGGCCAAAGCTTTTAATAGCGCATTGCCAATAAAAGACATTTCAGCAACATAACCTAAAGCATCAACTTGGTGATGCTCTGCATAAAGTCGAGCTTTTCCGTAATGACCACGGTCTGAAATATGAATATTATTAATTGGCTCAGCATGGGCTTGTAAATATTGCCAAGCGCCAACGCTTTTTAAATATTCTGCACTACCATGGGATAACGCCAAAACGCGATCATCAAAACTCTTTGATGGATCCGTTAATACCGGATTAGCTTCAACAATTGCAATACGCAAAGAAGACTGTTGATGGTTAACGAGTGCAGAAAGGCTTAATGCCATTAAGGCACCTGATAAGCCACCACCAGAAATAACCACATCAAAATGTTCATGCTCTGGTTTATTGGTTTGGTCGCTATTTGAGCTATGCTCACTGTTATTCATCGTTAACCTATTCTTTTACTTATTACGGTGGTGACACAAAGTTTACCCTGTTAAGTTGGTTATCACTTTGTGTTTAATCAATGCTTTACAGTATTCATTTGGTATTAGCCATCAATTGTTCAATTTCGACGATGGTTTTGGGTGCATTAACAGTTAGGTTTTCATAGCCTGTTTCAGTAACCGCAACATTATCTTCAATACGAACACCAATACCGCGCCATTTTTCATCAACACTTTTATCATTTAGTGGAATATAAATGCCAGGCTCAATGGTCATCACCATATTAGCGGCAAATGGACGACATTGTTCTCGTTGCGCATTGGCGTGATAATCACCAACATCATGTACATCAAGCCCGAGCCAGTGTCCTAAACCATGAATAAAATATTTCTTACAAGCACGTTGCGCCAATAATACTTCTAAATCGCCTTTGAGAATGCCTAAGTCGTATAAACCTTGAGTTAAGAAATTACAAACAATACGATTTAATTCAGCAAACGTTTGCTCGGGTTTAATCGCTGCTATGGCTAAGTTTTGACTATCAAGCACTAATTGATAAATGATGGCCTGTTCATGACTAAACTTACCATTAACCGGAAATGTTCGCGTAATATCAGCAGCATAGCCTGCTAGCTCGCCGCCGGCATCAATTAGTAATAAGTCGCCATCATTTAATGCTTCATCATTATCGGTGTAATGAAGAATATTGGCGTTATCACCGCCAGCAACAATCGAGCTATAAGCGGGGTGACGTGCACCATTGCGCGCAAACTCGTGTAATAATTCCGCTTCTATTTGATATTCAAATTTACCAGCGATTGTTTTCTGCATTGCTCGTTGATGTGCAGCACCGCTAATAACATTCACTTGTCGCATGATATTGAGTTCAGCGCTTGATTTATGCAAACGCATCTCATGAATAATATCGCTGCAATCTAATAAAGATTTAGGCACTTTTGCACCAGTACGCACAGCCTTTCTTATATCAGCTAACCAAGACATAACTTGCTGTTCGAATGCTGGCTCTCCTTGCTGACAGATAAGCACCGCATCTTTACCTTCAATTAACGGCAAAAGTTGCTCATCTACTTCTAAGAGACTAAAACATAAATCAACCTGATAGTCTGTTACAGCGGCAATTTGCCCAACACGTCGGCCATGCCATATCTCTTGCAAAGCATCTTTTTCGCGTGAGAATAAAATACTTTGCGCTTGCCCATTAGCATTTTTTACCAAGGCCAAAATAGCATCTGGCTCATTAAAGCCGGTAAGAAAATAAAAGTTCTTACTTTGGCAAAATGGGTATTCTGTATCGTTACTTCGTGTAACTTCTTTACCTGCCGAGATAATAGCGATGCTGTTCACGGGCATTTGCTGAATAAAGTCGCTTCGACGCTGGCAAAACTCTGCAGCAGGTAATAAGGTGTTTTTGATCATTGATGTCAATTTCAGGTTAGATAATTGTTGAATAACATAATTACTTATTCGAGTTAAAAACTAGTGCAATGTTGCTTCTTTATCTTTCGATGCTGGTGGTGTACCTAACTCAGTAAAGCACAATAAGGCAGATATTCTGACGTATTCTGCGATTTCAAAATAAGCTTGCTCTGTATCTTCGTCTTCTTCCATTTCATCAGATAAATTAGCAATTTCACCAAAATCAGTCAGTACTTCTTTAACGTCATCAGAGAAAGTTGTATTTTTAGTTTGCTGTAAACCAAAGCCCAAGTTAAATCCTTGCACCCACTTACCTAATGCATGACCACGTTCAACAATTGAGTCATCATCGTCAGGTAGCATCAGTTGAAAACTATATGATTCATCCAAAATTTGTTGCCAAATATCACTATAAATATCTTTAACTAAACTTTTAACTGCAGCAGGCAAACCTTCTGCGTTATTTAACATGTCGTTGACCATAGCAATGTAATCATTACTTTCAAACTCAAAGCCAGCAGAAATCAAACCAGTAAGAACACCATGAATTTCTGCCGCATGCGCTTCAACACTTTCACTAGTTAAAACAGCTTGTGCAGAGGAAAAATCTAAAGAGGAGTTGTCAGCCATAAAAATATAAATTCAATCGAGGGTATATTAGCGGCTATCGTAACACTGGCCTTGCTTTGATTCCAGAAAAAACCATAGAGATCACTTGCATAGTGCAACACTCGCCGTTATAGTTCCTCCTTATGGCAGACTAAGTTTTAGTAATTATTTACTTTTATTAGAGTTAATTAGCACTAATTAGCTGCCAACAGCAAAATTATATTGAGTAGTTTACTCAATGAACTAAATGACTGCTTTGAGAAAAACAAGATAATGAGCCAACACACAGTAACAATAAATGTTGCCAACAAACGATTAAAAATCGCTTGTCCTGCTGGCCATGAATCGGCGTTATTACAAGCTGCTGATGAAATTAATAAACGCTTAGAGCATGATGCGAAAAAAAGCCATTCAGCTAAAACACCTGAACAAGCATTAGTGATGATGTCTCTCAATCTTGCCAATGATTTAATTCAAGCACGTACTGAACTTGCTCAAGAACGTGAAGAAATGCAAAGCAAAATTGAATTGCTGCAAAATACAATTGAACAGGCAGTTAACCCCACTAAAACTGCGTAATTAGTTTCTAGTTGTTCAAAATTTAAGTATTTACTTTCCTTGCTTGTTTAAAGAAACTTCAAATCGTTCAAGCATTAAGCATTCAGGTCTTACAAGTAATAAAATACTTAATACCACCAGAATTATTAGCTATAATGAATTTGTCTTCTGGAGTGTTCGTTTGCGAACTACGTCCCTGAGCCGATAAGTTTTACCTAAGGATTTTGACTATTAGCTATTGTGCAAGCCCGGCTCGTATCGGGAAGCCTACGGTTAGCATGATATTTCCGCCCTGAACACCCGGTGTTCAGGACTATTGTGAGCTGCGGCATTCTGGAAGTCACCTCCCTTTTATTCGTAATAATATCAACGATATTTCCGCGCACTCTCTAGAAAATCACCCGGTGTTCTGGACAACCGTGAGCTGCGGCATTCTGGAAGTCACTAACTTTTTCGAAGTAATAACTTCCCCTCACTCTTTTCGCTTATTAAAAGTATCAATAACATTAACTTATACTAGCTTGTTGCTTACCTTGAGTGAAATCTGGCCTTGGTAATTTGTCCAAGATACTGTAAAGGTAAATAACAAGTAGCGTTAAGGCTGCAGTTATAAAAAACAACCATGAGCCACCAAATTGATCGAGGATAATACCACCACCTAATGGCGCAATTGCAAAGCCAAACTCATAAAACGACGCAGCCCCAAAGTATGCGCCACGTAAATGATCTGGAGCCAATCGGTCAATATGCACATTCATGGTCGGAAATAAAATAGTTTCCGCTAAACTCATAACAACAATAGCGCCTATCCAGCCCCAAAAAAGTGTCAACGGGTTCACCGCTAACCATATTTGTGAGCACATCAGTAAAACTAAACCTACATGGATTCGGCTAACCAACGACAAACTTGCCATTAATTTTAGTAGTAAAAATTGAGTTGAAATAATAACGACTGCATTAGTAAAGATCATCGCAGAAATAAGCTCTAGCAAATCAGGAACTTTCGCGCGCGTTAAATACTGTATAAGCGAGCTGTCCATTTGTGCATAGATAAACATGCATAAAATATTAGCCAAAATTAAGCACTGCAATAACTTATCCGCAGTCAATACTTTAATAATTTTGTTGTCGCTTCCACTTGCCACTGGTGTGTTAGTTGCCTCTTGTACTGCCGATGAACTTGTAGCTTCAGTAGCAACTTCTTTAGTTAATTTTGCTAAATCCTGTTTACTATGTCGATGAAAACCCCACCATAAAATAACGAGTAGGAATGCAAAAGCACCAGCAGTTATATAAAAACTTGATTGCTCTCCCGTTAAACCTAACCATAGCCCTAACATCGGCCCTACTGCGCAGCCGACATTAACGACAAAATATAATGATTGCATGGCAAGTTCGCGAGTATTTTTATCTTTAATAATATCGCCAATTAATGCGGAAGTTAACGGCCGCCAGAGTGCAGTAGCAACTGAGCATAAAGTTATAACGACAGCGTAACCAGCAATAGAATTCACTTGTGCTAATAAGGAAAAAGAAATGATGTACAAGGTACCGCTAAGGTACATTAATGGTCGACGCCCAATTCGATCAGATAGCGCACTTCCGACAAAGCTCACTAAAACAGAAATAATGGCAGCACTTGAAAGGATCAGTCCAACATTGGTAGCTGACAAAGCAAATTTTTCATAGAGAATTACAGCTAAAAACGGCCACACCATATAATAACTGCCGCGAGTAATGAACGAACCAAATAATAAAATCCACATTAATAACGGAAATTCTTTAATTCGTGCTAATGAAACATCGCTTTTCATTGGTTATCCTTTTACCTTTATTTCAGCACTCAGGATATATATAAACTAAATACTTTACAAACCATTTAATAATTCTTTGCTTAACTTCGCCATTAATTAATAGACCTACTTTGCCTGTTAATAATATACTTAACTTAGTTAACTTTTTCTTATGTAAAGCTGCATAGACGTAATGCCCACAGACTGTAAACTAAGTGTTCAAACATCGACAAATAGTCAATTGAATAACCAACATACTAGCGACGAACGACCCATTGGAGTTTTTGATTCCGGTATTGGTGGTTTATCTATTATGCAATGTATTGCTCATCAGCTGCACAATGAAAACCTTATTTATGTAGCAGACACTTTGCATGCGCCTTATGGTGAAAAATCCACACAATTTATTCAACAACGCGTTAACGAAATTGCAAATTGGTTTATTGAAAAAAATACCAAGGCAATTGTTGTCGCGTGCAACACAGCAACTGTTAGTGCCATTGATAAGCTTCGTGAAAATATAAGTATTCCAGTAATCGGCGTAGAGCCTGCGATTAAACCAGCGGCAAACTTAAGTAAAAATAAAAAAGTAGCTATTTTAGTCACTAAAGCAACATCTGAAAGCCAACGCTTCTTATCATTAGTAAACCAGTATAGAAATAATAGTGATGTTTATATTCAACCTTGCCCAGGTTTAGTTGAACTGATCGAGCAAGATCAAAAAGATTCACCAAACTGTAAAGAGTTACTTTCAAGCTATTTACTGCCCTTACTTAATAAAGGCGTTGATACCATTGTCCTAGGGTGCACCCACTACCCATTAGTAAAACCTATGATCAGTGACATTTGTGGTCAAAATATCATGATAATGGAAACCGCGCTGCCGGTAACAGAACAGTTGCAAAGACGGCTTAATTCAAATCAAATGCTTAATAACAACAAAGAGCTAGGTACTGCACATTTTTATAGCTCTAAAAATTGCTCTGCTCAACAGCAGCTTTTTTCACATATTTGGCAACGCCCTCTTCTCGTCAATAAATTTTTATAAACCGTCAATATTGCTAACAAGCCTTAAAAATACTAGGCGATTTGCAATTAAATTGACTCAGCTCAAAGACGTTTAGCCATCTAGGCGTAAAAAACTCTAGGAAATAGTTAACTAAACGGTTAGAATGTCACTATTAAAACAGGTCTTGTTTTTCAGTTCATTTATACAGAGGGTTTATGTCTACACACCTTTTTACTTCTGAGTCAGTTTCAGAAGGTCATCCGGATAAAATTGCCGATCAAATTTCTGATGCGGTATTAGATGCGATTATCGCAAAAGACAAGAACGCACGCGTTGCTTGTGAAACTATGGTAAAAACCGGCGTTGCCATTATTTCAGGTGAAGTATCGACTAACGCTTGGGTTGATTTAGAAAAACTAACCCGTAAAGTTATTAGTAATATTGGTTACACCTCATCTGATGTTGGTTTTGATGGTGAAACCTGTGGCATTATGAACTTAATTGGCCAACAATCACCAGAAATCGCTCAAGGTGTTGACCGCACTAGCCCTGAAGAACAAGGCGCTGGTGACCAAGGCTTAATGTTTGGTTACGCAACTAACGAAACACCAACCTTAATGCCTGCTCCATTATACTATTCGCACCGTTTAGTTGAGCGCCAAGCTGAAGCACGTAAATCAGGGGTATTACCTTGGTTACGTCCAGATGCTAAATCTCAAGTAACGTTTATCTATGAAGATAATAAGCCTGTAGCAATTGATACTGTAGTACTTTCTACTCAGCATAACCCTGATATCAAACAAGAAGATTTAGTTAATGCGGTAATGGAAAACATAATTAAGCATGTTTTACCTGAAGAGTTATTAACTAAAGAAACTAAATACCACATTAACCCAACAGGCCGTTTTGTTATTGGTGGTCCAGTAGGTGACTGTGGTTTAACGGGTCGTAAAATTATCGTTGATACTTATGGCGGTATGGCGCGTCATGGTGGCGGCGCCTTCTCAGGTAAAGATCCATCAAAGGTTGATCGCAGCGCAGCATATGCTGGCCGTTATGTTGCTAAAAACATTGTAGCTGCTGGTTTAGCAGACCGTTGTGAAATTCAAGTATCTTACGCTATTGGTGTTGCTGAGCCGACTTCGATTTCTGTTGATACGTTTGGAACAGGTAAAGTATCTGAAGAGCGCTTAGTTGAACTTGTGCGTGAACATTTTGACTTACGTCCATATGGCATCACAAAAATGCTTGATCTATTACACCCTATGTATCAACAAACAGCCGCATATGGTCACTTTGGCCGCGAACCTTTTGAAATGACAGTAGGCGACGATACATTCACGGCATTTAGCTGGGAAAAAACCGATAAAGCTGATGCATTGCGCCAAGCTGCTAACTTATAAGCCAGCATAAAGCCTGAGCTTTTTAGATATAAAAAACGCTGCCTGATTAGAGCAGCGTTTTTTTATACTTATTTACCTATAAATTTAGTATTAAAGTAGTTATCACGTTAATTCTATTACTCATAACGTAATGAGCTTATTGGATTTTTGCGTGCGACTTTGGCTGCATTAGTACCAACGGTGAACCAAGCAATAAATAGTGACAATGTGCCAACGGTGAAGCAAATAGGTAACAACCAAATTTGGTCAATTCGATACGGAAACGTCTCGAGCCAACTTAACATGCCATAAGCTGCGATAGGCCAAGCAATGATATTTGCCAAAACTACAGGTTTTGAAAACTGCCAAATCAACAATTTAACTATGTCTTTAACACTTGCTCCCATCACTTTACGAATACCTATCTCTTTCGTACGACGCTCAACCGTAAAGGCTGACAGTCCATATAAACCTAAACACGCAATAATAATTGCTAATACAGAGAATGCTAAGAATAACTGTGCCGTTGTTAATTCATCTTGATATTGCGCTTGCATCATCTCTGACAAAAACTGTAAATCAATAGGCTGTAAAGGTACATTAGTCTTCCACACTTGCTCTATTTTACTAATTAACTGTGATAATTCTTTAGAATCAATGACACCGGAATTAAGCCCAATGTTGGCGACTCGAAAGCGACTTGGGTTGAGCATAAAGGCTGTTGCACGAATACCAAATTTAATGGATCTAAAGTGAATGTCAGGCACCACGCCAATAACGGTTAAATCTTGTCTACCTAGCGTTAGTGTTTTTCCAATAATAGCCTCTGGCGTTTTGAAACCGAACTTACTCAACGCACTTGCGTTCAAAATAACGCTCGCTTGACCATGTTCAGTTGCATCATGTGCAACAGGTGTTATTTGATCACTGCCAAAGTTTTCATCAAATAATCGACCCGCTAGTGGTTTAACGTCATACGCCTCAAAGAATCCGTAGCCCATATTATGATAATTCAATAATACAGGTTCGACTTTATTACCGCTCTCATCCGAGCCAGATAAAGTAAATAAATTATTATTTTCATTGTCTTGCGTTGGTGCTTCTGATGAGAATGTAACTGAGCTAACCTCTGGAATATTTAATAATTCTTGTTTTAAACTTGGCAAATTATCTTGCGCAGAACGAATATTTAACACTAACTTATTGGCACTTTGGTAACCAACATCGACAGAGTTTGAATAAAGCGTTTGTCCATAAACAACTAACGTAGCAATAACTAACACAATTGAAGTTGTAAATTGAAATATGACTAACACACTGCGTAATTTAGCTGAATTCCCAGATTCACCACTTTTACTTGATTTTAATATGTGGCCCGGTAGAAATCGTGAAAGGTATATTGCAGGATAAATTCCAGCACCAATGCCAACAATGGTAGCAACAACAATAAGCGACAATAATAAATCAGGTTCATTAAACAGCCTTAGAGCCAATTGTTTACCTAAAATATCATTATATATAGGCAGCACTAATTCTGACGCCGCAATAGCAAATAATAGCGCAACAAAAACAATCACTATTGCTTCACTTAAAAACTGTATCGCCACTTGCAAACGGCTTGCGCCTAAGACTTTGCGCATTGCAACCTCTTTAGCTCGCTTACTGGCCTTTGCGGTCGAAAGGTTCATAAAATTAATACAAGCAATCATTAGCACGAGAAAAGCAACGACAGTAAAGGTATTAATCATTTCCTGATCGCCCATCGGCGTCATATCGCCCATATTTCCGGCATGCTTTTTAGCATTAAGGTGTAAGTCAGTAACTTTCATAACACGTTGGCGAGAAAAATCAGTTACTTGCTTGCCTTTACCTTGTTCTCCTAACAAATTTCTAGACGTTTTAATTAGCGGACTTTCATTGTTCATCCAATAATCAATACGATCTTGCAGTTGTATAGGAGTTATTCCTGCATTTAGCTTGAAGTAGGTATAAACATTCACACTGGTCCAAGTATCTAATATATTATTATTTGGTGGAAATAACGCCGGTTGTAGATAAAACAGCATATTAATATTTAAATGTGTCTCATCGGGTAAATCTTTTAGTACGCCGGTAATTCTCACGTCACTAGCAGGATTACGACCAACACAGCAAACCGTTAAGGTTTCGCCGATCACGTCGGTGCGACCAAAATATTTCTTGGCAAATTCTTCAGTGACTAACAAGTTCATAGGTTGATTAAACGACTTAGCTCTCGAACCATGTACAAATGGCAGATCAAAAACATCAAAGAAACTGCCATCAGCTAAGGTAATGGCTTCGTCAAAAGCGTTGTCGTCTTTACGAACGGTTAAAGACCATTGTATTAAACGTACACCAGTTTCTATTTCGTTTTTAGCGTAATCACGAATGGCTTCCATCATTCGCCCTGCCGAACGCACAGTCAAAAATGGCGCCTGATTTGGCATAGTATAAGCGGTGTGTATACGCACTAATCTGTCGCTGTCTTTTAACCATTTATCAAAGCCGGTTTCCTCTTTGACAAACAGCATAATTAAAATACAACTCATCAAAGCAATGGATAAACCAAAAATATTGATTGCTGAAAAAACACCGTTTTTGATGATATTACGCCATGCGGTAATTAGGTAATTCTTAAACATAATGCCTCCTAAGCGGCCTTAATGTTTTCAGTCACAACGTGACCATCAAACAGGTTAATTGTCCGTTTTGCATAATCTGCATGCGCAGGACTATGCGTTACCATTACAATAGTGGTGCCCTCGTCGTTTAAGGCTTGCAGCATTTCCATAACCTCTTGACCATGCGCGCTATCTAAGTTGCCGGTTGGCTCATCTGCTAAGATCATTTTCTGATCTCCCACTACCGCACGCGCTACAGCCACCCTTTGTTGCTGACCGCCCGATAATTGACTTGGCATATGCTTAGCACGATGCGCAATACCCACTTTGTCCATAACCGTTGAAACGCGCTGTTTACGTTCACTGGCAGGAATATCGTGGTAGAGCAAAGCCAGCTCGATATTTTCAGCAACGGTTAATTCATCAATTAAGTTAAAGTTTTGAAAAATAAAACCAATACTCTGTTTTCTTATCACTGCAAGCTGCGCCTCAGAGAAGCCAGCAACATCTTCACCATTAAACCAGTATTCGCCACTACTTGGCGTATCTAACATGCCAATTGTGTTTAATAGCGTAGATTTACCACAGCCTGAAGGCCCCATAATGGCGACGAACTCTCCTTGAGCTATTTCAATATTCACATTATTTAATGCCATGGTCTCTACATCATCAGTTTGGTAAACGCGTGATAGGTTGTGAAGTTTCAACATAATAAAGTCCTGTTTTTATAAATTTAATTGGTAGCTGGCTATTTTGTGCCATTAATTTTTAACTAATTAATTTGTACTAGTGTTAAGTTTTAATCGTTGCATATCTTGGTAACTACTATATGGGCTAGTAACAACTTGTTCCCCTACATCTAAGCCGTCAATAACCTCAATAAACTGATTGTTTCTTCGCCCCAAGCGCACTGGGCGACGTACAGCTTCAGCGCCACTTTCGGTTACAACAAATATCCAATTACCACCGGTATCTTGATAAAAAGCACCATTAGGAATTAATACCGCTTTGCTTTCATCGCCTAACGTAAGCTTTGTTTGTATCGTTTGACCACGGCGAATACCTGATGGCTGTTCACCTGCAAAGACAAAATCAACTTCAAACTGGCCATTTTGTACTTGTGGGTAAATTTTCTTAATAATTAACTCGTATTCTTTGAACATTGCTCGTTGGCCAATATCAACGCGGCCTAAGTAGAATTCATCAATATATGCAGTAACTTTGTAGTCGTTCGGCGTATCAATTTGTCCTAATCGTTCACCGCGACCAATACTCTGCCCTATTTCAATATTAAAGCCTGACAGTTTGCCGTTTACAGGGGCTTTGACATTCATGTTGTCTAAATTTTGTCGAGATATTTCTAAATTACTCTCCAAACGCTGGCTAGTAGCTTTTAAGAATTTCAGTTGCTCTTCTTGCATGCGAGTATCTGAAGCTTGGCTTTCTTGGGTAACTAAAAGACGCTGCTGGTACCAATTAAGTGTATCTTTAGTGTCATCAAATGCTGACTGGCTAACCGCGCCACTTGTCACTAACTCTTGCTCACGAGCAAGTTGGCGAGTCAATAACTTAATTTGGTATTCAATATCAATAATATTACTTTTATGACGTAAACGGTTTTGCTCAAGACTAAGCTCAATGGAACGCATATTATTCAATTGCTCAGCAACACGTGCTTCATTACCTAAAACATTTAATTGCAAACTAGCGTTAGAGAGCTCAACAATTAAACTTCCCGCACTCAATTGTGTGCCATCTTCAACTAAAATACGCTCAACACGACCACCTTCAATCGCATCAAGAAACACTGTTTTTGCTGGTGCTATGCGACCACGTACAGGAATAAAATCTTCAAATGTCCCCGATACCACGCTAGACACAACAATACGGTTGCTATCAACACTCAGCGATTTACCACTTAGCTTATTGCTAAATTGCCACCCGACTGCGCCAATTACACCGATGATAGCGACAGCCAATAAAACTGGCTTTATCTTCGATTTTTTACGTATGACCTTACGGTCCATCCCAGCACCAGACACTGCGGAATTGTCGCTATTCATTGTCGTACTTGCATTGTCGACACTGACTGACTTTAATGAATGTGTCATTACCCTACTTCGCCATATTAAAAATTATCGTTACTGACACATTACAATTTTTGTTCCAACCATCAACAAAACACACAAGCCACTGTTTTTATTTAACTTTACAACATTCAATTGTTGCTATTGAAAATAAAACCAACAAAAAACTGTACGTTTTCGGACACTAGGTGTACGTTATTGAACAGTTTGTTTCCCTAACTTGCTGTTACAGCATCAAAATAAAAATGAAAATAGACGGAAAAATACTCATCGTTGATGACGACCAAGACATACTGGTGGCAGGAAAACTACTACTAAATCGTAAATTTTCAGAAGTCCGCATATGTAATCGCCCCGAACAAATACCTAAACTCATTAAAGAAAATGATTTTGATGCTATTTTATTGGATATGAATTTTGGTCCTGGCGAAAGCTCCGGTGAGCAAGGTTTTTATTGGCTAAAAGAAATACTAGTCATTAAACCCAATAGTATCGTTGTTATGATCACAGCACATGGCGGTGTTGATATTGCTGTCGATGCCATGAAACAAGGTGCCACTGACTTTATCGCCAAACCTTGGCAAAATGAAAAAGTAATCGCGACATTATCAACGGCGGTGCAACTCGGTAAATCACGTTTTGAAGCGGCACAATTAAAGGTAACAAACCAAGCGTTAGTGCAAACCTTAGCGGAAACCTCAGGACAAGCGAATAACCAACATACTCAGCAAATGATCATTGGCCAATCTAAGCCAATGCAAAATGTTCACGCTCTTATCCATAAAGCAGCACCAACTGATGCTAATGTCCTTATTTTAGGTGAAAATGGTACAGGCAAAGAACTAATAGCGCGTGACATTCACTCTCAAAGCCAACGAGCGACCAATATTTTTATGTCTATTGACTTAGGTGCTATTTCAGAAAGCTTATTTGAAAGTGAATTATTTGGTCATAAAAAAGGGGCATTTACCGGCGCTCAGCAAGACCGTATTGGTAAATTAAAAGCTGCTGATGGCGGAACTTTATTTCTAGATGAAATTGGCAACTTACCACTTTATTTACAAGCAAAGTTATTAACTGTGCTTGAACAACGCCAAGTAACACCATTAGGCAGTAATCAAGCACAGCCTTTTAATGTCAGAGTAATCGCTGCTACCAACATTCCTCAGGAAGTGCTAAATAATGAGAGTAAATTTAGACAAGATTTATTATTTCGATTAAACACTGTGACCCTTAATTTACCGCCACTGAGAGAACGAAAAGAAGATATTGTGAAAATTGCTGAGCACTTTATCGCTTTGTACAGTAAAAAATATAACAAGTCAGTTAACAGCTTAACAAGCGATACTAAACAAGTTTTACTGCAAGAGCCATGGCAAGGCAACATTAGAGCTTTACGCCATGCCATTGAGCGTGCAGTTATTCTAACCGAGCATGCTGACTTACAAATTAGTGACTTTCAATTAGAGCAAAAAGCACAGCAAAATTTTAATCAAAATACAGATAAAACCCCAAATGCATTTTTGCCTGCCAATGCTCATATGGAAAACGAATTAACTTTAGAAGAAATGGAAAAACAAGCGATAACTGCGGCACTGAAAAAACATCGATACAATATCAGCCACTGTGCTAAAGCACTAGGTTTAACACGAGCAGCACTGTACAGAAGGATGGAAAAGTATGGGCTTTAAACAATTCTCCTTACGGATCATCGCTCGCACGGTCGCGGCAATGATAACCTTAGTGTTACTAACAATTGCTTTAACAACTTCGGGTTATCACGCGGCAACAATATTGCTAATAGTGCTATTAATTAGCCAATTTATTGAATTGGTAAACTTTGTTTCTAAAACCAATAATGAGTTAGTGCGTTTTTTTGATGCTGCTCGTTATGCTGACTTCTCACAACGTTTTGATTTATCTAATGTAGGTGCTGGTTTTGAAGAACTAGGTCACGCTTTTACCGATATTTTAACTCGCCTACAAAAAGCAAGAACAGCACAAATTACAGAATTAAAGCATTTAAAAGCGGTTGTCGAACATGTTCCTGTACCATTAATAAGTCTCAACCAAGAAAACCAAATCACGTTATGGAATAATAGTGCCAGAAGACTATTTGGCACTACCCCCGTAATTAGATTAGATGACTTGGCACAATTTGGACTGCACTTTCCAGAGCAAATGAAATCAATGCAGGCCGGAGAACGCCAACTAATAAAATTAAATATAGACGGTATTGAACATCAATTAACTGTTGCCGCCACGGAAATAAGACTTGCTCAGCAGCAAGAATTATTATTTAGTTTACAAGATATTCAAAACGAACTTGTATCAGCGCAATTACAAGCATGGCAAGACCTAGTTAGTGTTTTAACCCATGAAATAATGAATAGCATCACACCTGTCGCCTCTTTGGCCAGTACTGCCGCAGATTTAGTTGATGATATTATTAAAGATATCGCACAACACCCCGCGGATAAAAAAGATATTAGTAGCCAAGATATCAGCGCGGATCTCCGTGACGTAACCGATGCAGTCACTACCGTTGCGAGGCGTAGTAAAGGATTAATGACATTTGTCGATAGCTATCGGCGCTTAACTCGCCTGCCGACACCAAATAAAAACACGACTTCAGTAAGGTTTTTAGCTCAACAAGTTATTGATATTTCTTGTCAGCATTGGTCAGTACAAAACCTTGCCATTAGCTGCAATATTACACCTGAAAGTTTGGATATAAATGTTGATCAAGATATGTTGTCACAAGTATTAATTAACCTGCTAAAAAATGCAGAGCAGGCAACTGATGGCTGTAAAATTAGAAAGATAGAATTAAATGCTTTTATCAATAAACGTGGCCATCCTGTTATTGAAGTAAATGATAGTGGTTGCGGCATGAGTAAAGAAGTTGCTGATAATGCCTTTGTGCCTTTTTATACCACAAAAAGAGATGGCTCAGGTGTTGGTTTAGCACTGACTAGGCAAATAATGCTCGCTCACAGTGGCCATGTAACTTTGGACAGTAAAATTAATCAAGGAACAAGTATTCGACTTATTTTTTAGTGAGTCTTTTTATTGCTGCGGCTAAAAACAAACGTAAAGAATGAGCTAGATAAAGCGAGAGAAATTGCGAATTACTTATCGACTTAAAATAATGAATTCATGTCTATGCCCAAGCCACTTCAAAATGCAGGATTCAGCTGGAATTAGAAACGCCTTTAGGCAAGGCATTGATTGAAGATAATAGTTATTCTATTGTCAAAACCAATAACGATGTATAAAGCGTTTCTAAACCAGTCAGTCTGGGACGCCTGAGCAAATCATGTTCATAGCTATGTAGTTCATTAAGGGAATAACCATTGATAAAATACAGGCCTTGCTCATGAGTCTCTCATACGTCCTGAAACGAGCACTTTGAAGTCGCTTGAGTATATATTAGTTATAAAAAAAGGGTCACGATAACCGTGACCCTTTCTTATCTATGTTAACTTCATCACTTTTTTATAATATTAGTGATTAAAACAAACCTTCGAAGTCATAACGCATACCAACACTTAAATGTTTTTGCTGTTCGCCACCTTCAATGTCACGTGTTAAATATTCAACAAATACTTTTACTGAGTCATTTAATTGGTTTTCTAAAGTTAGGTTGTAACCGTCAAATGTACGGCCCTGTCCGTCACCATCCCAATCAAAGTATGAAGTTTTAAAAGTGTAGTTTTTACTTAAAGCATATGATGCGGCAATATCAAATGACGATTGGTCATAAGTATTAGTACCCATAGTGCGTTCAATATCTTGGTAAGTTACAGCAACATAGAAATCTTTACTTACTTTCCAGCTACCTGCAACAGCACGAAAGTCTCTTTCATCGTCAACATCAAGCTGCTGATCTAAATATGACGCACCAAGGTAAAAGTCACCGAAGCTGTAACTAACGCCAATCGAGCCAGAATCAACCTGTTCAGTGTTATTAGCCTCTGAGTTATCGCCACCTGCTGAGTTTTCTGCATCACCATTAAACTGCAAACCTGCATCTAGCTTAAAACCACCATTACTATATGAATACGTTACCATTTGGTTAGTCCGAAATGGGCTCGCTTCATCATAGCCAAATGGACTCGAGCGATTATTAAAAATATCCGTTGCTTCAGCAACAATATTGTAATGAGGGCTCCATTGCTTACCTAAAGCGACACGACCAAAATCACCTTCTAAACCTACAAAACCTAAACGGGCATCACCAAAATCAGCATCGGCTTCAACGTCAATATCCCACTCACCTTGGTAAAAAGCAGTGATACTGTCATTAACTTTAATGTCACCTTTAAAACCAATTCGAGAGAAGAAATCAGTCACATCAGTACTGCTTTCGTCATTACCAAAATCGCTATAAGTTAATGCAGGGCGAAAACTACCATATACTGTAACACCATAATCTTCTTTTCTTGCTTGCTCTTTTTTATCTTCGCTTTCAAGTTCAGCTAAACGTCTTTGCAAGGCATCTATTTGACTTTGCGTATCTGCATCAGCAGCATGTACTAAAAATGTTGGACTGATTGCTAATGCAATCGGGAGTAATACAGATTTTAGTTTTATATTCTTCATTTCTATTTCCTCAGTTTTCCAGTTATTAGAAACTTCAGTGCTAAGCACTTTATTTCTTTTCTTTAATCGCGCCGGTAGGCACCGTTATTAATCGATGTAGTTGTCGATACTCGGACAACCACAAATTAAATTTCTATCGCCGTAAACATTGTCAATTCGGTTCGTTGTTGGCCAAAACTTGGCTTGGTCAGGGCTACTGCTTGGGTAACATGCTGTCATGCGTGAATAAGCGCGTGGCCACTCAGCTTCGGTTAGGTCACTTAGGGTGTGAGGGGCATTGACTAAAGGGTTATCGGTGAGAGACCAAGTGCCATCTTCAACTTTCGCTATTTCATGGCGTATGGTAACCATGGCATCAATAAACTTATCCAACTCTTCAAGTGACTCACTCTCTGTTGGCTCAATCATCAAAGTGCCAGCAACAGGAAATGACATGGTTGGTGCATGGAAACCAAAATCCATAAGACGCTTAGCAACATCCTCTTCACTTATTCCTGAAGACTCTTTTAGTGGCCTTAAGTCGATAATACATTCGTGCGCTACTCGACCTTTGTTACCTCTAAATAACACGGGATAATGTGGGCTAAGCTTTTCCATAATGTAATTAGCGTTTAGAATTGCTAACTCAGTGGCTTCCGTTAGGCCTTTGGTTCCCATAAGTGCAATATACGCCCATGAAATAGGTAAGATTGAAGCACTGCCCATTGCTGTTGCTGATACCGCACCATATGTTCCTTCGGTACAATGGCCAGGTAAAAACTCAGCTAAGTGAGATTTAACACCGATTGGTCCCATGCCAGGACCACCGCCACCGTGAGGGATACAAAAGGTTTTATGTAAATTTAAATGAGAAACATCAGAGCCAATAAAGCCCGGCGATGTAATGCCCACTTGTGCATTCATGTTGGCACCATCTAAATAGACTTGGCCGCCAGCATCATGAACTTGTTGGCATATTTCTTTAATACTTTCTTCATACACGCCATGAGTGGACGGGTATGTGATCATAATTGCCGCTAATTGCTCTTTGTGTAGTGCAATTTTGCTAGCCAAATCATCCATATCGACATTGCCAAGCTTGTCACAAGCAACAATGACAATACGCATTGATACCATTGCCGCACTTGCAGGGTTAGTACCGTGTGCAGAACTTGGAATAAGGCAAATATTACGATGATGATCACCACGAGAAGCGTGATAGCGCTGAATCGCAATTAGTCCAGCATATTCACCTTGCGCTCCAGAATTGGGTTGTAACGAAAAAGCATCGTAGCCGGTAACGCTGCACAACATTGCGCTTAGGCTTTCTGATAATGCTTGGTAGCCTAAACATTGCTCTTCTGGTGCGTAAGGGTGCATTCGAGAGAATTCTGGCCAAGTCACAGGGATCATTTGTGCGGTGGCATTAAGCTTCATAGTACATGAGCCTAGTGGGATCATACCGTGAGTTAATGAAAAGTCTTTATTTTCAAGACTTTTCATATAACGCAACATCCGTGTTTCACTATGATAACTATTAAAAACTGGGTGGGTTAAAAATTCACTTTTACGACGGCACTCTTCCGGTATATAAGAAAATTCTTCCGTCAACAACGGCTCTATTTCGCTGACTGCTATTGTTTGCTCAGTGATAACTAGCAATAAAAGCTCAATGTCTGCAGCCGTTGTGGTTTCATCAATACTGATACCTAATTGTTCAGGTAATCTGCGTAAATTAAGACCTTGGTCAAGTGCTCGTTGATATATAGCACCAGTATTTTCATTGGTTTGTAAGGTAATAGTGTCAAAGAATTGCTCATGTACAAGGCTAATCCCTGCTTGTTGCAAGCCTTTAGCTAAAATTGACATTAGACGATTTACGCGACGTGCAATTTTTTTCAAGCCATCAGGACCATGGTATACAGCAAAAAATGATGCCATATTGGCAAGTAAGGCCTGAGCCGTACAAATATTGGAATTGGCTTTTTCACGTCGAATATGCTGCTCACGTGTTTGCATCGCCATGCGTAAACCAGGCTTGCCTTTACTATCAATTGACACACCAATAACGCGCCCAGGAATGGTACGTTTATATTTTTCACTGGTGGCCATAAATGCGGCATGAGGACCACCATACCCCATAGGAACACCAAATCGTTGTGCACTACCTATCACAACATCAGCGCCAATTTCACCAGGTGCCTTTAAAACGGTTAATGCCAGTAAATCTGTTGCCACTGCAATGAGCGTCTTTTTACTATGCGCTTGAGCGATTAATGATTCTAAACTGTGAACTTGACCGGTAGTGCCAGGATATTGCAATAAAGCGCCAAATACGTCATGTTGATCGAGCTCATGACAAGGAGCCACAATTATCTCAAATGAAAAATACTGAGCGCGAGTTCGAATAACATCTAAAGTTTGTGGGTGTACGTCATCACTAACAAAGAAGCTATTGCTTTTATTTTTACCCGCTCGCTTACAGAGACTCATCGCTTCAGCCGCCGCAGTAGCTTCATCAAGCAAAGAAGCATTTGATAATTCCATCGCGGTGAGGTCAGTGATCATTTGCTGGTAATTTAATAGCGCTTCTAATCGTCCTTGCGATATTTCAGGTTGATATGGTGTATAAGCGGTATACCAACCTGGGTTTTCAAAAACGTTGCGTAAAATTACATTAGGCACATGGGTGTCATAATAACCTTGACCAATATAAGTTTTGTTTACTTGATTTTTTGCCGCAATCGCTTGTAGTTTTGCTAGCATGTCGACTTCACTTAAGGGCTTTTCAAGTGACATAGGTTGATGAAGGCGAATATTTTCAGGTACAGTTTCATCAATTAACTTATCAATTGATTCAACACCTAACGCACTTAACATATACTGTTTTTGCTTAAGGTTTGGGCCGTTGTGGCGACCAATAAAATCTAAATCATCACCTAATTGCGCTAGTAAACTTTCATTACTCATAATTACTCCAAAAGCCCCATTGAGCTAATGTCTTGTTATTGTTAGATGGGTGAAGAGGTTACTCTTCAACAGCCTCGTAATAAGCGGTGCTATCAAGTAATTCATCAAGCTGTGCGGGTGTAGAAAGTCGTACTTTAGCTATCCAACCTTCTGTAAAAGACGCTTCGTTAATGAGCTCCGGGCTATCATCAAGCTCTTCATTAACCGCAATAACTTCTCCTGACACAGGCGCATAAACATCTGATGCGGCTTTAACTGATTCAACAAGTGAGAAGCTTTCTCCAGCGGTAATCGTGTCGCCTTCTTCAGGAAGCTCGACAAAAACCACATCACCTAATAACTCTTGCGCATGACTTGAAATACCAAGCGTTACCGTGCCATCGCCATTGTCTTTTACCCATTCGTGACTGGCGGCAAATTTATAGTTTTTTTCTACTGTGCTCATAACAGACTCCAAAATTTAGTGATGACTCTCCCCTGGCAATGATTTATCGCCATAAATAAAGGGGTGAGAAGTGAACTAAAGCTCTGCTTTAGTTCATTAAGTGATTAGCTATACAAAGGAAATTTCTCGCATAGCGCTTTGACATGTTGTAGAGCTTTTTTTTCTGCAACACTATTATCATCGGGGTTAGTGACTAGTCCATCTAGTACGTCACCAATTAACTGACCAATTATTTCAAATTCATCGTTACCAAAACCTCGACTGGTACCAGCTGGCGTTCCTAAGCGAATACCCGATGTAACCATAGGTTTTTCAGGATCAAACGGGATGCCATTTTTATTACAAGTAATGCCGGCACGTTCTAAACTTTCTTCCGCGGCATTGCCTTTTAAACCTTTTGGTCTTAAATCAACCAACATTAAATGAGTGTCTGTACCGTCAGTGACGATATCGCATCCACGTTCTTTTAACGTTTCGGCAAGTACATTGGCATTGCTAAGTACATTTTTAATGTAAGCGTTAAATTCAGGTTCTAACACTTCACCTAAAGCAACGGCTTTGGCGGCAATAACATGCATTAATGGGCCACCTTGTAAGCCAGGAAAAACGGCAGAGTTAATTTTCTTCGCGATAGTTTCATCATTGGTTAGAATCAAACCACCACGCGGACCACGCAATGTTTTATGGGTTGTTGTTGTAACGATGTCAGCATACGGCAATGGGTTTTGATGATGGCCTGTTGCCACTAAACCGGCAATATGTGCCATATCAACCATTAATAATGCCCCAACTTCATCTGCAATTTTTCTAAATTGAGAAAAATCAATTTGGCGTGGGATAGCTGAACCACCAGCGATGATAAGCTTAGGCTTATGCTCTTTAGCTAAGGCTAATACTTCATCATAATCAATGCGCATATCATCTTTACGTACGCCGTATTGAATAGCGTTAAACCACTTACCTGATTGTGCTGGGCGTGCGCCGTGGGTTAAGTGACCACCAGCATCTAGTGACATACCTAAAATGGTATCTCCAGGCTGCACTAACGCTAACATAACAGCACCATTAGCTTGTGCACCTGAATGAGGCTGAACGTTAACATATTCAGCACTAAAAATTTGTTTTGCACGGTCAATTGCAAGCTTCTCAACTAAATCGACATGCTCACAACCACCATAGTAACGACGACCAGGGTAACCTTCTGCATATTTATTAGTGAGTACAGTACCTTGCGTTTCCATTACCGCTTTAGAAACAATATTCTCTGAGGCAATAAGTTCGATTTGTTGCTCTTGGCGCTTAACTTCTAGATCAATAGCAACTTGTATCGCCCCATCCGTGTCAGGCAATTTAGCTGAAAAAAATTGTTCTAATTCATGAGATGTATAATGACTTTTCATCTTTACTATCCTTTATTTAAACCGCTAAATACTTGAACACTTAGCGAATGTGTCGAAGTAACCGACAATAATTTCGTTTAACAAGCAACAACGTTTATAGCTAAACCACCTTGAGAGGTTTCTTTATATTTGCTCATCATATCTAGACCTGTTTGATGCATGGTTTTAATTACATCATCAAGATGTACATGATGTATGCCATCACTCTGCATAGCTAAACGACTAGCATTAATCGCTTTTAACGCTCCCATGGTATTGCGTTCAATACAGGGCACTTGTACTAAACCATTGATAGGATCACAGGTTAAGCCCAAGTTATGCTCCATTCCGATCTCTGCAGCATTTTCAACTTGCTCTGGGGTTCCTCCCATTGCAGCCGTTAGACCTGCCGCAGCCATTGAACAAGCAACTCCTATTTCACCTTGGCAACCCACTTCAGCTGCAGATATCGAAGCATTCTTTTTATAAAGTAAACCTATGGCTGCAGCGGTTGTCATAAACTCAATAATGCCTTGCTGATCGTTTTTACTTTTAAATTTGAGAAACCAAGCAATAACCGCAGGAATAACTCCAGCTGCGCCATTAGTCGGTGCAGTAACCACTCTGCCGCCAGCAGCATTTTCTTCATTAACGGCCATGGCATAAAGGTTTACCCAATCAAGCGTATCAAACTGCTCTTCTTGACTAGTTCCAATAAGGCGTTGATGCATATCATATGCGCGTCGCTTTAGCTTTAAACTGCCTGGTAAAACACCACCTGTAGCAATACCACGTTCAATACACGCAGACATTACTTGCCACATTTGCGCTATTTTTTCTAAAATATCATCAGTGCCCAACGCCTTCTCATTGGCCAACATAATTTGCGTAATTGAACGTTGATTTTCTTGGCAGTGTTCAAGTAACTCTTTGGCATTTTCAAATGGGTACGGTAAAGAAACCGACAATTGAACATCAGTTCCAAGTTGTTCCTTATCTAGAACAAAACCACCACCAACTGAAAAATATGTTTGCTGTAAAACTACCTCCCCACTTTCATTTAGGGCTGATATCGTCATGCCATTTGGATGTTCAGGTAGAAACGCTGAAAAATTAAAAACAATGTCAGTTTTTGGATTAAAACGAATAGCAACACCATCTTTCCGGCAAAGCGGTAATTTCTGCGTTTCTTTAATATTTTTTAATAACTCGGGAATTTTATCTGGATTAACTAGGTCTGGTGATTGAGACATCAAACCTAATGTTGACGCAATATCGGTTGCATGACCTTTTCCAGTTAATGCAAGAGAACCATATAAGTTAACTTGTAGGTGAGATGTTTTAGTTAACGCAGTCGAGTTAGATAGTAATTTGATAAAACGGTTACCGGCAACCATAGGTCCAACGGTGTGTGAACTTGAAGGTCCAACACCTATTTTAAATAAATCGAAAATACTATGTGCCATGTCTTATCCTTGGTATTTACATAAACGATCAACTTCGTAACGTTTTTAAAACATAACAGCCTCCACTTTCCATTTCAACAACTTTGTTTCCTATCGGAAACTTTTTCCATAAAAAATCAGCTTAAGTGTTGATTTTACTAATTGTTTATTTTTTACTATTTCGGGTTTTTTGCCCGCGCAGGATATGTAACAATTAGACTCATCAGTATTTTTTTAATTAGTGAATAAAATGAGTGAACAAAACAAAGTAGATGTATACCCTTCTATGGTAGTGGCTGACAGCCAAGAAAATGTTCGCGCAGTTGAAAAGATAACGATCGGTGCGCAATTGAAAGCCATACGCACTAACAATAAGCTTACTCTTGAAGAGGCCAGTAAACGCACTGGCTTAGCCCGTTCAACGTTATCAAAAATAGAAAACGAGCAAATATCTCCAACCTTTACTGTTATGCAAAAATTGGCTACAGGCCTTGATATAGAGCTGCCCCAGCTTTTTACAAAACCTAAAGCGAGACAAGCGACAGGGCGAAGAGACATTACTTTAAAGAGCTCAGGAAAGTCGCATGTAACATCAACGTATGAACATGAATTACTTGCCACACAGTTTCGTAATAAAAAAATGATGCCATACAAAAGCCGAGTCTATGCGAGAAGTTTTGAAGACTTTGGTGAGTGGGTTCGCCATGAAGGAGAAGAGTTTTTATTGGTGTTAGAAGGTGAAATTCAATTATTAACTGAATTTTATGAGCCAATGAACCTAAATAAAGGTGACAACGTGTATTACGACGCTACTATGGGACATTTAGTTATCTCTGTTAGTGAAGAAGATGCCGTTATTCTCTGGGTAACAGCAGACTAGCACTCAAAAAACAAAACAAACCATTGATTTAAAACAAAAATAAACACCATCATAAACATCAGATAGCTTGTTTTAATACAAAAACAAGCCCTTCTCGAAGCAATATCACAAAAGACCTCCCTAAAAAATTGCCGCTTTCATATGAATACCTTTGCTATTATTTTTGCTGTGAACATTTAAAACTTCAACCATACTCTAATCATAATAGAAAGCTTAATTAACAAATAAAACAAACTCTCACATAAGGATTTCTGAATATTTACGCAGTAAATTTGATTAATGCCGCATTTACAGAATTTATAACAATTTTCAGCAAAATATTAAGATTTTGTTTTAATTGTGTTTTTTGATTTTGTTGTTAAAAAAATGTGCATAAACTGTAATTAAAGGTTGCTTATTTTTTCCTAAGTATTTACTTTGTTTCCTATTGGAAACGAAAAGTAACGTTTCTGATTAAGAGAATAATCACAGAAATACCCGCAACAAAAGCAGGTAGTAAAAATAAAATTACAACAAGGTAATGAGGTTATTATGGAATTTTTAACGAGTTTAATATCCAGTCTAAATGGTATTGTGTGGGGTGTTCCTATGCTTGTCATGATACTGGGCGTCGGTTTGTTCTTAACCGTTAGTTTACGATTTATGCCAGTTTTAAAGTTAGGAACCGGTTTTAAGTTGCTCTGGAGTGGTCGTATACCAGATGAAGATAAAAGTGCTAAAGGAGAAATAAGTCCTTTTAATGCATTGATGACATCCCTTTCTGCAACGATTGGTACAGGTAACATCGCAGGTGTTGCAACGGCAATTTTCTTAGGTGGTCCAGGTGCATTATTCTGGATGTGGTGTACCGCTTTGGTTGGTATGGCAACTAAGTTTGCTGAAGCAGTGCTAGCAGTTCGCTACCGTGAAGTAGATGAAAATGGTAACCACACTGGTGGTCCAATGTACTATATTAAAAACGGCTTATCGAGTCGCTGGGGTTGGTTAGGTGGCGCGTTTGCACTATTTGGCTCCGTTGCTGCCTTTGGAATTGGTAATACAGTTCAAACCAATTCAGTTGCCAATGCACTTGAGAGTAACTTTGGAATAGCACCTGTGGCTACGGGTATTATTCTGATGATACTTGTTGGCTTAGTATTAATGGGTGGCATTAAACGAATTGGTGATGTTGCAGGTAAACTTGTACCTCTTATGGCGGTATTTTACATCAGCGCTGGTGTTGTCGTACTTATTATCCATGCTGCTGATATTCCTGCCGCATTCGCATTAATTTTTGAAAGTGCTTTTACTTCCACAGCCGCTGAAGGTGGTTTTGCTGGTGCTGCTGTATGGGCTGCAATCCGTTTTGGTGTCGCTCGTGGTGTTTTCTCAAACGAAGCTGGTTTAGGTAGTGCACCAATTGCTCATGCTGCCGCTAAAACTAACAACCCAGTAGCACAAGGCCTTGTTGGCATGTTAGGTACATTTATTGATACCTTAATTGTCTGTTCAATTACCGGCTTAGCTATTATTGTTTCTGGCGAATGGACATCTGGCGCTACTGGTGCAGAATTAACTTCGAACGCTTTCGCTACAGCAATTCCTTTTGGTAACTATATCGTCGCAATCGCACTGACAGTATTTGCTTTTACAACTATCTTAGGTTGGAGTGTATACGGTGAGAAATGTGTGCAGTACTTCTTCGGTGTTAAGGCAATAATTCCATTCCGTATACTTTGGATTGTTGTTGTGCCAGTAGGGGCAATTGGCTCATTAGAGTTCATTTGGTTACTTGCTGATACTATGAATGCACTAATGGCAATTCCTAACTTAATCGCAATCGTGCTATTAAGCCCTGTTGTTATTAAGTTAACCCGAGAATACTTTGTTAGCGGCGGTAAAGCGCCCGCCGAAATGACAAAGCAAACAGACTAACTCCTCTTTTCCCTTAATCCTATATTATAGGCCGTCCATTCGGGCGGCTTACGGAGCTCTTATGACTCAATCAAACCAAAAACTACTTAAAACCCCGTGTTACGACCTTCACCTTGAAGCGAGTGGCAAAATGGTACCGTTTGCTGGCTATGAAATGCCTGTACAATATGACATGGGGGTGAAGAAAGAGCATTTGCATACCCGCTCACAGGCTGGGTTATTCGATGTTTCTCATATGGGACAATTAAAATTAGTAGGAAAAAATGCGGCAAAAGCTTTAGAAACCTTAGTACCGGTAGACATTATTGATCTGCCTGAAGGCAAACAGCGTTATGCACTTTTTACAAATGAACAAGGTGGGTTACTTGATGATTTAATGGTCAGTAACTTTGGCAATCACCTTTTTGTTGTCGTCAATGCCGCTTGTAAGGCACAAGACATAGCACATTTACAAAAACATTTACCAGAAGATGTAGAAATTGAAATACTCGAAGGTAGAGCTTTGCTTGCACTACAAGGACCGAAAGCAGGCGAAGTACTGAAGCGCTTATTGCCAGAATCTGCTGATATGGTTTTCATGGATTCACGTGTTGTAAATTTCGATGGTGCTGAATGCATTATAGGCCGTGCGGGTTATACCGGCGAAGATGGCTTTGAAATTTCAATTCCAGCTGAACATGCGGAGAGAATTACTCGCTTACTATTAGCAGAGCAAGAAGTAGAATGGATTGGTCTTGGCGCAAGGGACTCTTTACGACTAGAGTCAGGCCTGTGCTTATATGGTCATGATATTGACCAAACAACCACACCCGTTGAAGCAAGCCTTTTATGGGCTATCAGTAAAGTACGTCGTACTGACGGTGCACGTGCTGGTGGTTTCCCTGGCGCGGACATTATTCTAGATCAGATAGTAACAAAAGACGTAATACGTAAACGTATTGGTATGGTCGGCTTAGGCAAAGCTCCAGTGCGTGAAGGGGCTGAACTTTATAACAGCAATGATGAAAAAATTGGCATTGTTACCAGTGGTACTGCTGGCCCTAGTAAAGGTGCTCCTATTGCTATGGGCTATGTAGAAACCAAGTATGCTGTTTTAGACACTGAAATTTATGCTGACGTTCGTGGTAAAAAGTTACCTATGCTCATTCAAAGAATGCCATTTGTTTCACAACGCTACTATCGTGGTTAAGTTTCTTGGCTAAATAGTGATAATGACTACCAACCAATGGCTTAGTTAGTTGCCAATAAGCCATTAAAAAAGCCGCTCAATGAGCGGCTTTTTTATTTCCTAAAACTATCCTTAGCTTTTGTTTACTTCAGCTACCGGTTCACCTTTAATATATTCACGCATACGTTGAATAATCATATAAAAATAAGGAACTAGCAAAGTACCAAATATAGTTGCTGCCACCATGCCAGCTAATACGGTCAAGCCGAGTGAAACACGACTACCGGCACCAGCGCCTGATGCAAACACTAACGGTAAAACACCCAGTACGAATGACAAGGCCGTCATCAATACTGCGCGAAAACGTAAGCGTGCAGCATTTAAAGCAGCATCAAATATACTATGACCTGCAGCCCTTTGTTCCATAGCAAACTCAACAATTAATATCGCCGTTTTTGTAGATAAACCTATCAGGAGAATCAGCCCTACTTGCGCATAAATATTGTTAGCCATGCCAACGGTATATAAGGTTAACATAGCGCCAAAAATAGCTAATGGCACTGCGGCAATAACCGAGAATGGTATGGTCCAACTCTCATATTGTGCAACTAAAAATAGGTAAACAAAAATTATCGCTAGGCCAAATAATATTGGTGCTAAGTTGCCTGCTTCAATTTCTTGTTTAGACTGACCAGACCATTCAAAAACATAACCTTGTGGTAATTTAGCCGCTAACTCTTCCATCGCAGCAATAGCTTGACCAGAAGAATAGCCCGGTGCAGCTTGACCACTAATAGCAGCACTACGATAAAGGTTAAAATGAGTGATACTTGTTGGCCCAAGAATCGGCTCAAGTTTAGCTAACGTGGTTAACGCCACCATTTCACCAGCACTATTTTTCACGTAGTAATGACGTAAATCAGATGGGTCCTTACGAAATTCAGACTCAGCCTGCAATGTGACTTTATAGGTACGACCAAATTGGCTAAAGTCATTAACATACATAGAGCCAAGTTGAGCCTGCAGGGTAACAAAAATATCTGATAACGCTACACCTTGTGCTTTGGCTTTATTACGGTCAACTTCTAAGAAATATTGCGGTACATTAGCGCGATAAGTACTAAATACACGACTTAGCTCTGGGCGATGGTTGGCCTCATAGATTAAGCCATTCATTACCTGTGCAAGATCTGCCGGACTACGGCCTTCACTGTCTTGTAATTTAAACTCAAAACCAGAGCTATTACCTAAACCAGGAATTGGCGGAGGGTTAAAGATCATAATTTGCGCATCAGGCATTGCCCATAGCTGCCCCATTAAGCGACCAATAATGGCACGTAACTTTAACTCCGGCGTTGTACGCTCTTCCCAGTCTTTTAACATGATAATACCAAGAGCATTATTTGAACCTGCACCACCTAACAGTGACGTACCCGAAACCATAATGACATCAGTTACCGCTGGGTCTTGCTTAATAATGGGTGTGATTTTAGCTAATAACGCTTCTGTTCTATTGCTTGATGCGGCATCAGGTAACTGAACATCAACAAAAACATAGCCTTGATCTTCGCCTGGCACAAATGCAGTTGGCACTTCACTCGTTAACCACGCAGTGGCACCAAACATAATTAACACAAGAACACCAACACGTGCGGCTCTCTTTAATAAGAAATTCACACCAGAAGTGTATGCAACCGTTCCTCGCCCAATTAAGCGTTCAAACGGCAGTAACCACCCTATCGGTTTCATTTTTTCAGCACTTAATAATACCGTACACAATGCAGGACTTAAGGTTAGAGCGTTGATAGAGGATATTAGTACCGCAAAAGAAATAGTAACCGAGAATTGTTTGTAAAGTTCACCTGTTATACCTGGCATAAATGCCACAGGTACAAATACCGCCAGCAAAACTAATGTTGTCGCAATGATAGGGCCTGATACTTGCTCCATTGCTTTTGACACCGCCTCTTTAATTGGCAGGCCTTCTTCTTTCAGAATACGTTCAACATTTTCAATAACGATAATGGCATCATCCACCACAATACCAATAGCTAAAACTAAACCAAATAATGTAATGGTATTAATTGAATATCCCATCAATTGCATGAAAGCAAAAGTACCAATTAAGGATACAGGAATTGCAATAGAGGGAATTATCGTCGCCCGCCAATTTTGCAGGAATAGAAATACTACTAAAATAACTAAACCAACAGCTTGATATAGGGTTACTTGTACTTCTTCTATAGAGCGAACAATAAACTCAGTAGTGTCATAAGGAATCGCATATTCTAGACCATCAGGAAAACGTTGTGATAACTCTTCCATGGCTAATTTAACTTGTGCAGCAACCTCAGTTGCATTGGCATCTGGTAACTGATAAATAACTAAGAAAGCTGTTTCAGCGCCATTTAACCGTGCTTGTATACCATAATTTTCAGAGCCTAGTTCAAGACGAGCAATATCAGCTAAGCGAATAAATTTGCTATTTGAATTAGAGCGAATAATAGTTTGCCCAAACTCTTCAGGAGTTTTCAAGCGCCCTTTAGCCTGAATTGAATATTCAAATTGTTGATTTGGTAATGCTGGGCTGGCCCCTAATTTACCAGCAGCAACAATTAAGTTTTGCTCTTGTAGTGCTTGTTGTACTTCAGCGACAGTGATACCTAAAGATGTCATACGGTCAGGGTTTAACCAAGCACGCATGCTATAGCTCATTTCACCCATTACACTTGCTGCAGCAACACCTGGAATTCGACCTAATGGCTCAGTTAAGTAGTTTGTTGCATAGTTACTTAAAAATAACTGATCGATATTCTCTTGTTCTGAAAACAGCGTAATTGCCATTAACATCGCACTAGATTTAGTTTTTACGCTAACACCTTGTTTAGTTACCTCACTTGGTAATGAGCTTTGTGCAAGTGCAACTCGGTTCTGCACATTAACTTGTGCAATATCACCATCAATACCAACTTTGAAAAATACGGTAATAGTCGCGGTACCATTATTGGATGCAGTTGATTCGATATAGAGCATGTCTTCTACACCATTAACTTGCTCTTCAATGGGTCGGATCACCGACTCTTCAACCACTTGCGCACTAGCACCAGGATACACGGCCGTAATTTCTATTTGTGGCGGTGTAATTTGTGGGTACATATTAACCGGCAATAACAACATTGCAATAAAGCCAGCCAGTGTAATCAGTATTGAAATAACAAAGGCAAACTTAGGTCTATTGATAAAGGTTTTACTTATCATTAGTTGCCCCTTACTGTGTCAAATAATCAGAAATAACACCCGTTATAGGGTCAACACGTTTATCAACTGGCCCTACTTCAATACCATTTCGCACTTTTTGTAAACCTTCAATAATGACTCGCTCATTTTCTTTCAAACCAGACTCAACTAACCACATTGCATTTATACGACGACCTAAGGTCACAATTCGTTGTGCAACTTTGTTTTGCTCATCAACAACTAAAACAAATTTACCTTGTTGGTTTTCTTGTACAGAGGCTTGTGGAATTAATGCCATTTCTTTTTTATCTTTACTTTCTGCAACTAGAGTAACAAATAAACCTGGTAGAATAATATCGTCCGGATTTTGGAAAATTGCTCGTAACTCAACTGTGCCCATGCCCTGCTCTATTTTTGTATCTGCAAAAATAATTTCGCCTTTTTCAGCATACGTGGTGTTATTAGGTAGGCGTAAACTAAGGTCTAATTCATCCTTTACATCACCTTTATTCGCTTTTTTGCCTTGCAAATACGAAATAAATTCGCTTTCTTCGACACCAAAGCTCACGTACATTGGATTGGTTGACGTTAACGTTGCGATAGAACCACTAGCAGGGCTTACGATATTACCAACACTAAAATTCACTTTACCTATGTGCCCAGCAAATGGTGCGCTAATCGTTGTGTAACTTAAATTCAGTTCAGCTTGCTCTAATGCGGCTTTAGCAACATTAACCGCTGCTTTTGCTTGTGAATCATTAGTGATTAACTTATCTAAATCAGATTGCGAAATGTATCCTTGTCCCGCAACTTCTTTACCGCGTTTCAAATCACGTGCAGCGCCCTGTGCGCCAGCAACTTTACTAGTTAAATCAGCTTTTGCCGACTCTAAAGCGGTAATGTAGGTGGTTGGATCAATTTTTAGGAGAATTTGATCTTTTTCAACGATGGCGCCTTCTTTAAATAAGCGTTCAACAAGTTCACCTTCAACGCGTGCTGTTAATTCAACTTCTTTTGATGCAACAGTACGTGCGACAAATTCTCGGTAATCACCGACTTTATCCATTGAAACAACATAAGTTGACACTGCTGGCGGTGGTGCTTTTTGAGCGATTTGCTCTTTTTGACCGCAAGCTGATACAGCTAATAATGTGGTAAGGATTGCAATACGTTTTACAATACGTAATGGTGAAAACTTCAATAAATTATTCAGTTGAATGGGCATCAACTAACTCCTTTAAATGTATAGCTAAGTAAGCCAAAATTCAGCTTTATTTTTATAATTAAAACTATAATACAGTACACTAAATTAAATATCGTAAACATTTGTAATTTAAGCAACATTTTATGCAATTTATCTGCGTAAGAATAAAATAGCTCACCATAAAATCTTTACATCACACGGTATCTGAGCAATCAACTAATTATCTAATAGAGTAATGATGCTAAATTTTCTTTTGTCCTTAAACATCAATTAAAGACTATTTTTTCTTATAGACAATTGAAATTTAGGTAAGTTGCCCTTATTTACTGGCTTATAACTACGGCATGGCTCAACAGTTTATAGCTAGTTGAGCAAAACTAAATGATATTTTACCTGTGCAAAATGTATAACCATGGAAATTATTAATGCGTAATCCAAGAATTTACCAAGAACAAACATTTAGTGTTGGCCAAACGCAACCATTAAGTGAAGATGCATTTGGCCACACGGTAAGGGTGCTGCGCCTAAAAGATGGCGACGCTATTATCTTATTTAACGGTAAAATTGAAAATGATGCCGAGCAGCCCGGTTATTATGAATACCAAGCAAAGTTATGCAATGTTGCTAAAAAACGTGCTGATATTGAAATCATAAGCAAAAACTTAATCGATAATGAATCACCGTTAAATATACATCTAGGCCAAGGTATTTCACGCGGTGAGCGTATGGATTTCACTTTGCAAAAATCCGTTGAGCTTGGCGTTAATACCATTACACCAATTTTCACGGAACGTTGCGGTGTAAAACTCACTGGCGAGCGACTAGAGAAAAAAAGAGAGCAATGGCAAAAAATAGTCATCAGTGCTTGTGAACAAAGTGGTCGTTGCACGGTCCCAATTGTTGAACAAGCTATTTATTTAGATGATTGGCTAAAACAAGAAACAAATGCACTTAAACTAAATTTACACCCGAAAGCCCAACACTCAATTATGAGTTTACCGATAGAAAACCAGCGCGTACGTTTATTAATTGGCCCTGAAGGTGGTTTAAGTGACAATGAAATAGTACGCGCGAATGACGCTGGATTTCATGATGTTTTGTTAGGGCCACGAGTCTTGAGAACAGAAACAGCGGCATTAACAGCAATCACAGTATTACAATGCCGCTACGGTGACTTAACTTAGTTGAACGTTAAACTAGCACGCCAGAATGCATGTTTTGGCGATGAATAAACACTTAAAATACCTAGGTATTTCTCAAAGTAAACAATAGGAAAAAGCATGAGCATAAAAATTGGCGTTGTTATGGACCCTATTTCAGAGGTCAATGTAAAAAAAGATTCTTCAATGGCAATGATGCTTGAAGCACAAGCACGTGGTTATGAAATTTACTACATGGAGATGCAAGATCTTTATTTAGAGCAAGGTGTTTGTCGTGCGACCACAGCAAAAGTAAAAGTATTTAATGATCCTGAACACTGGTATGAATTAAATGAGCAAGAAGACATTAACGTTGCTGATTTAGATGCAGTGTTGATGCGCAAAGATCCACCATTTGATACTGAATTTATTTACGCAACATATATGTTAGAACGTGCCGAAATTGCAGGAACGTTAATCGTTAATAAACCACAGAGTTTACGTGATTGTAATGAAAAACTTTTTACTGCATGGTTCCCTGAACTAACGCCAAAAACATTAGTTACTCGTAATAACCAGAAAATACGTGAATTCCATAATGAGAATAAAGATATCATTATCAAACCACTTGACGGTATGGGTGGCTCATCAATTTTTCGCATTGGTGAAAACGACCCTAATGTCGGTGTTATTCTTGAAACATTAACCGCACATTCCACACAATATGCTATGGTTCAAGAGTACATGCCTGAAATTGTTGATGGTGATAAACGAATATTAATTGTTAACGGTGAACCTATGCCATATTGCTTGGCACGTATTCCTGCACAAGGTGAAACCCGTGGCAATTTAGCCGCTGGTGGTCGAGGTGAAGCCCGCCCTTTAAGTGCTAGCGATAAATTTATTGCTGAAACTATTGCACCAGAACTGAAAAAACGTGGCTTATTTTTTGTTGGCCTTGATGTTATTGGTGATAAAGTCACTGAGATTAATGTTACTAGCCCAACCTGTATTCGAGAGATTGAAGCCGCATACCCAATAAACATTAGCGGTAAGTTAATGGATGCTATTGAACAAAATATTACCCGCAAAAACTAGTAGTTTATGCGCTGTGTAAACAGCGCTAATCAACTTCATTTTATTATTAACAGGGGAATTATATGAATAGTTTAGAAAATCAATTATTAATCGCTATGCCAAGTTTAGATGACTCTTATTTTAATAAAACCGTTACTTATATCTGTGAACATAACGCCGAAGGGGCGATGGGCTTAATCATCAACTTACCGATTAATGTATCCCTTAATGAGCTATTAACCCAAATAGATGAAGAGAAAATTGACGTACCAGAATTAGATCAACAAGTGTTGACTGGCGGCCCGGTTTCACAAGATCGCGGGTTCGTTTTGCATAGTACACAATCAGGATGGAAAAGCTCTCTTGCGTTAAGTGATGAAGTTATGATCACCACCTCTAAAGATATTCTAATGGCATTAGGCACCGAAGAAGCACCTGAAAAGTATATGGTCACCCTTGGCTATGCCGGCTGGGGGCCTGGGCAATTAGAAGAAGAAATAAAGGAAAACTCTTGGCTGATCACACCTGCTGATGAAGAAATATTATTTAATACACCAATTGAACAGCGCTGGAAAAAGGCAACCGATATGTTAGGAATCGACATAGCACACTTATCTCAAGAGGTTGGACACGCATAATGGCAAGTAAAACACCGGTTGGCGAACGCACAGTATTAGGGTTTGATTTTGGAAAAAAATATATTGGCGTAGCGGTCGGTCAAGAGCTTACAGGCTCTGCATCACCTTTAGGTTCAGTTAAAGCTAATGATGGTATACCACATTGGGAAAGCATGGCCAAATTCCTCAAAGAGTGGCAACCTGACTTTATTGTTGTAGGTTTACCATTGAACATGGACGGTAGCGAGCAACAATTGACCTTAGACGCAAAGAAATTTGGCAATCGAGTCTCAGGACGTTTTGGGGTCAAAGTTGAATTCCAAGATGAAAGGCTTACCACAGCAACAGCAAAAGAAGCATTATTTTCTCAAGGCGGTTATCGTAATCTTAAGAAAGATAATATCGATGCTGAATCCGCAAAATTGATTATTGAAAGCTATTTTGAAAGCCAGTACGGTTAAATATTTGCTCACTAACCATAGCAAAATTCAAGCAGGAAACTATCTGTCTTTATCACGTAAAAATAAGATTTTATGAGTATTATTACGATTATTAGCCCGTTAATTATAATGGGTTTAGTAGGCTATTTGAGTGCAAAAAAACAGCTATTCAGTAAACCCCAAATTGAAACATTAAGTAAGTTTACTTTTACCTTAGCAATACCGGCATTTTTATTTCAACAACTTGCCAATGCTGATTTAAGCAACATTGATGTTTCTATTTATGCAGCCTTCTATTTACCTGTGTTAATAATTTTTGCTATTGGCTATTTGTGTAACTTTTATTTTCATCAAAAACTTAGTGGTAACCCGCCTGCCTCAGCTGTTTATGGGTTAGCTGCAAGTTACTCAAATAATGTTATTGTTGGCATGCCCGTAGCGCTGATGGTGTTAGGTGAGCATGTTCTACCAACAATATTTCTCGTTGTAAGTTTACATAGCGCTTTATTGTTTGGGTTAACCGGAATATTGGCGTCGAAATCAGGACAATTCAATTGGCGAAACTTTCTTAAACAAACTTTTTATAATCCATTTTTAATTGCCATAATCACCGGTTTTTTGATTAATTTAGCTGGCTTAACATTGCCAAATATTGTCAATGATAGTTTATTATTATTGGGGCGTCCCGCTATCACGCTAGCACTATTTTTACTTGGCGCATCTTTAGCGTTTTATCACATTCGTAGCGAAATTAAGTTCATATTATCAGCCAGTATTTTAAAATTGGTATTGTTCCCCTTACTGGTATTTGTTGTTTGCTATCATGTCATGCAACTCCCAGCAATAGTAAGTGCTGCACTAGTAATTTTGAGTGCTAGCCCTACTGGCGTTAACTCCTATTTAATTGCCAAGCAACATAACAAACACCAAGAGACTGTTGCAGGTATTGTTGTAGTAACAACAGTACTATCAATGATAACACTGCCGTTTTTACTCTGGTTGCTGACAAATTATCTTGTACCAGCACAAGTTATGTAATTTATGCAACTTAAAATGGATTCAAATGGTAACCATTATTGTGTAAAACCGCATGAGCAGTCATCGCTGACAGTGCCATTTTAGCGCCTGGTAATAGCATATCGTTGTCAAGATCATAGTATGCAGCTGATTGGCCACATAAATAAACTTCAACCTGATTAAGCATCAATTGCCTGAGCAATTCAGCGTTAGCATTGTCATGCTGAAACTTAGCTTGGTACTGCGAATTTTTCAGTAAATCAAACCCTGCTTTACCGTGTACAACCAACGCTAAATGAATATTTTCAGGCTTAATACCATTGGCAACATGCATATTAATAAAACGAGCTAATGTTTCAATTTTCCGATTAACTTCGCCAGCTTTACTTTGCTCACTAATATCGAAAGCAACTTTTAACTTTGCTGTTTCATTCAACACTAAGTCTTGCTGCACAGCCGCATGTTTACCATAACTTTTAATCACCGGACCTAATACAAATTTATCAGCACCGGCAATGACAGATTGGCTGATAGCTAAACTGATTACGAAAATAATTAACCTTATAAATAACGACATTGAGTGCCCTTTTATATTAATATTTTACTGTTTCAATAATATACAGATAAAAAACATGCCAAGACCAGCATGTTTTTTAGGTTACCTAAAGCTTTTAAAACACAAAATTCAGTTAATGATCTGTTGGCTCTAAACCATCAATAGTTACTCCTGCTAATGACCCCGTACCGCCTTGATCATTGCTACGTAGTTTAATCATTAGACGTAAGTCATTTGGAGAATCAGCATGGTGCAATGCATCTGCATAGTTAATTAAACCTTGCTGATACAAATCAAACAAGGCTTTATCAAACGTCTGCATCCCTTGGTCCGTTGATTTCTCCATAACTTCTTTAATACTGCCGACTTCACCTTTTTTTACTAATTCAGCAACATACGGAGAATTAAGCAGAATCTCGATAGCAGCAACACGACCATTGCCGTCACGCGTTGGGATCAACTGTTGTGCAACAATACCGCGAAGATTTAATGCTAAATCAAATAATAACTTCCCATGCTGCTCAGCAGGAACTAAATGCATAATACGGTCAATGGCTTGGTTTGCATTATTGGCATGTAGTGTCGCAATACATAAATGCCCTGTTTCCGCAAAGCTTAGAGCATGCTCCATGGTTTCTTGGTTTCGAATTTCACCAATTAAAATAACATCTGGAGCTTGGCGTAAAGAGCTTTTTAATGCCGCGTCAAAACTTTCAGTATCTAATCCAACTTCTCGCTGGGTTACCATACATTTACCATGCTCGTGAACAAACTCAACGGGGTCTTCAATGGTTAAAATATGACCACGTGAGTTTTTATTTCGATACCCAATCAGTGCTGCCATCGAGGTTGATTTACCTGTACCTGTACCACCAACAAACAACACTAAGCCACGCTTTGACATTACCACATCTTTTAATACCGACGGCAAGCCAAGATCATCGGCTTCTGGTATTTCAGTAACAATACGACGGATTACCATACCCGCCATATCTCGTTGCCAAAATGCTGAAACACGAAAGCGACCTATACCGTCAATTGAAATCGCAAAGTTACATTCTTTATCTTGATCAAATTCAGCTTTTTGCTTTTCCGACATAGCATCATGTACTAAGCCTAATGCTTCATCTGGCGTTAAAATGTGATCATCAATAGCTGTTAATTCACCATTAATTTTTGCACTAACTGCAAGCTTCGCGGTTACAAACATATCTGATGCTTCTTGTTGCACCATTTTTTGTAATAAGTCATTAAAATTCATTAAATTACCCTTTCATTTATTTGAAACTAGTCATTCGGCTAGTAACCCATGAATTGATTTTTATCTTGTGCTTTTTCCATCGCATCTTGTTTGGTGATCATACCGCGATTGACCAAGTTTTGAAGACATTGATCCATAGTTTGCATACCGCTTGACATACCAGTTTGAATCGCTGAATACATTTGCGCAATTTTATCTTCACGAATAAGGTTTCGAATAGCCGGTACCCCCATCATAATTTCGTGCGCTGCTACACGGCCACCGCCCACTTTTTTCACTAAGGTTTGTGAAATAACCGCACGTAATGACTCCGATAACATTGAACGCACCATAGCTTTTTCTTCACCTGGGAATACATCAATAATACGGTCAATTGTTTTTGGTGCAGAGGTCGTATGTAAGGTACCAAAAACTAAATGACCTGTTTCTGCTGCCGTCATAGCTAAACGAATAGTTTCTAAATCTCGCATTTCACCCACAAGTATTACATCGGGGTCTTCACGTAGTGCTGAGCGAAGTGCGGCATTAAAACTCAAGGTATCACGATGAACTTCACGCTGGTTAATCAGGCATGAATGGTTCTCGTGAACAAATTCAATAGGATCTTCGATCGTTAAAATATGATCATGTTTATGCTTATTGATATAGTCAACCATAGCCGCTAAAGTCGTTGATTTACCAGAGCCTGTTGGACCGGTAACAAGTACTAAACCACGAGGAAATTCAGATATATCACGGAATATATCGGGGCAGCCTAAATCATCTAACGATAATATTTTACTTGGAATGGTACGAAATACCGCCGCTGGGCCACGATTTTGGTTAAAAGCATTTACCCTAAAACGCGCTAGATTTGGCACTTCAAATGAAAAATCGACCTCTAAATTTTCTTCATACTCTTTGCGCTGGCGGTCATTCATAATATCATAGACCAAAGCGTTAACATCTTTTTCGTCAAATGCTGGTATATTTAGTTTACGTACATCACCATCAACGCGAATAGACGGGGGAGTTCCCGTTGATAAATGTAGATCGGAAGCATTATTTTCCACGCTAAATGCAAGTAATTCGGTAATATCCATACAAACCTCTAAGTCGAATTAATAATTGAATTAATAACTGTATAAGTCATCGAGAACTGAAATAAACAATATGATTGCCATTAAAGATAATATTGCTGAAGTTGAACTGCAAATTTCTTCTGCTTGTCAACAAGCGGGTCGTAGTGCTACTGATGTCACTTTGCTTGCGGTAAGCAAAACCAAACCGGTTGAAATGATCGAACAAGCTTACAACGCTGGCCAACGCACATTCGGCGAAAGCTACGTTCAAGAAGCGGTTGATAAAATAACAGTCTTGCAAAACAAACCTGATATTTCTTGGCATTTTATCGGTCCAATTCAAAGTAACAAAACCAAATTAATTGCAAATCATTTTTCTTGGGTGCATAGCATAGACAGAGCTAAAATAGCAAAGCGCCTTAATGACCATAGGTCTGATCAAGATACCCCGCTAAACATATGTTTACAAGTGAATATTAGCGGTGAAGAAAGTAAATCAGGTGTTTTAATTGCTGAGTTACCTAGCCTTCTTAATGAAGTTTCTCAATATCAAAACTTAACTATCCGTGGCTTGATGGCGATTCCAGAAAAAAATGCTCCAGACGCAAGTTTTACCGCCATGCAAACATTATTTAAGAGACTACAAAAGCAATACCCTAGCTTAGATACACTTTCCATGGGCATGTCCGCGGATTTACAACCAGCGATTAACGCCGGTTCAACCATAGTTCGCATCGGCTCTGCTATTTTTGGTGCCCGAGCGCAAAAATAATAATTATACAAAAGTCGTCTACTCGTTGAGCAACGAGTTATTTACACTTATAAGTAATCAAAATTACCACATACCATTACCGCCATTAGGCTATTGGTATTTTATCATTAGGACAAACATGAAAAATTTAGCATTTATTGGTGCCGGCAATATGAACGGTGCAATTATTTCTGGTTTAGTAAAAAACGGCTACCCGGCCGAAAAAATTATGGTTACTAATCCATCACCAGAAAAACGCTTAGCACTGCAGGCAGAATTAGGTATTCAACAAAGTGAATGCAATATTGAAGCAGCAAAATTTGCAGAAGTGATTGTATTAGGTGTTAAACCTTACCTTATCAGCGAAGTATGTCAGCAACTAAGTGAACAAATAGACGTAACTGAAAAGTGTTTTATTTCTGTTGCTGCGGGTAGCACTATTGCACAAATAGAACAAGCGCTAGGTCAACCATGTGCCGTCATTAGAACGATGCCAAATACACCAAGTCAAATGGGCGTTGGTGTAACCGGTATATTTGCAAATGCTCAAACAAGCGATGAAGACAAAACATTAACTACTTCATTGATGCAGTCTGTTGGAATAGTAAAATGGTTAGCGTCTGAACAACAAATTGATCATATCATTGCTATTTCTGGTTCTGGCCCAGCTTACTTCTTTTTGTTTATGGAGGCAATGGAAAAACAAGCTAGAGCCTACGGTTTTAATGAGCAAGACAGCCGAGTATTGGTTCAACAAACAGCATTAGGTGCGGCAAAAATGGTTTCCGAAAGTGAAACCTCTATTAGTAAATTACGTGAAAATGTCACTTCAAAAGGCGGTACTACGCAAGCTGCAATTAGTGCCTTTGGTGAAGGCGGCTTGGAACAACTGGTAACAAAGGCCATGGATAGTGCGGTAAATCGCGCTAAAGAAATGGCGCAAAGTAATTAATCATATTACTATCGCCTTAAATGAAGTATCAATAATTAACAATTAAGTTAATATTGATACATTTAATTGATTGATATTTAATATTTATCTCCTAATATTTTGGAGTATAGATAACACAGTTTTTTCTTATAATTTTGGAGTTTTAAATGGAAGCAATTAATTATTTGCTTAAGTTTGCCTTTGACGCATTATTAATGATTTTAGTGCTACGGGTTTGGTTGCAATTGGTGCGAGCAGACTTTTATAACCCGCTCAGTCAGTTTATCGTTAAAGTCAGTAACCCATTGGTGATCCCATTACGTAGATTAATTCCAGGGCTTGGTGGTATCGACTTACCGACCATTATTTTGGCCTATTTAGTCGCCACACTAACTTTCATTATTATTCCGTTAATTAATGGCGGCCCTATTGATTTTATGATGGCATTCTATTTAGGACTTATTTACCTCATAAAACAAACTGGCATGTTATTATTTATCATTATGTTAGTCATGGCATTGATGAGCTGGGTTGTACAAGGCTATAACCCAACCCAAATGATTTTTCACCAACTTACTGCGCCAGTTTTAACACCGATTAGAAAAGTTATTCCTAGTATTGGCGGTCTTGATCTATCAGTACTCATTGCTTTCTTATTATTAAATGTCATAAATATATTATTACGCGGATGGGTGCCTTACTGGGCGATGATATAACGGTTATTTATTGATCGTATATACTTAACTTAACCGACTTACATTTTAAGGTCATAGTCATGAAAAACATAATTAATAAGCTGATATTGGTAATACTTTTTGCCAGTTCCATCTTTAGCTTTGCACATGCGGAAAACATGAAAAAAATGGACGATATAAACGTTCACTACATGGCAATTAATTCTACATTTTTAACACCAGAAATAGCCAAAGCTTATGGCTTGGAGCGCAGCCGATATAAAGGGCTTATCAATATATCAGTATTAGACAATAGTCAAAAAGGCAATCCAGCTAAAAGTGTAATTTTAACAGGTAAAGCGCGTAATGACGTAGGGCAAATAAAGTCTTTAGAATTTACCGAAGTAAAAGAAGGCGATGCCGTTTATTACCTTGCACAAGTAAATTATGCCAACGAAGAAACCATTTATTTTGATATAAATATCAGTGATAAAGGTAAACAGCATAACTTAAAGTTTTCACAAAAATTTTATGTTGATTAACTCCCCTATTACCTTCAGCGGTAGGTTGATTACCGCTGAAGGTTTACCGTTAAATTTCCACTCTGCTCTACTCTTTACACTACTCTTTACACTACTCTTTACACTACTACCCTAATTATTTTTCAACTTACTTCACACAACAAAAGCGATAAATAAATTTTAAACAGAATATAAGCCATACATTACCTATAATCGCCATTAATACGCTCCCTCTTTAGGGCAGATTAAGGTATTATGCGCGCCATAGTTACAATTAATTTATTCGAAGGTATTAGTGATGTCGACTATCGTATTAGCAACAGGCAACCAAGGCAAAGTAAAAGAGCTAGCTAGCTTACTCGCCAAACAAAACATTGAAATCAAGCCACAAAGTGAATTCAATGTGCCTGATGTTGCAGAAACCGGCACAACCTTCATTGAAAATGCCATAATCAAAGCTCGACACGCAGCAAAAATAACGGGCTTACCGGCCATTGCCGATGACTCAGGATTAGAAGTTGATGCGCTAAGTGGCGCACCCGGTGTTTATTCGGCGCGTTACGCTGGTGAAAATGCTAGCGATGACGACAATACCAATAAACTGTTAACCGCATTGGCTGACGTTGCTGATGAAAATCGCACAGCCCGTTTTCATTGTGTATTGGTCTATATGCGCCACGAAAATGATCCAACACCATTAGTTTGCCATGGTGTTTGGCAAGGCAGTATTTGTCGTGAAAAACAAGGAGAACAAGGCTTCGGCTACGATCCTGTGTTTTGGCAGGAAGAACATCAAATGACTTCTGCACAATTACCGCGTGACTTGAAAAACCAATTGAGTCATCGAGGCCAAGCATTACAAAAACTAGTACCATTGCTTACTCAGCAATTTATAAAAGAATACACTTAGCATGTTAGTTGCCCCACCGTTATCGCTCTATATTCACATCCCTTGGTGTGTTGAAAAGTGCCCTTATTGTGACTTTAATTCTCATGCACTCAAGCACGAGATCCCAGAGCAAGACTATATTACTGAGCTACTACAAGATCTAGATAGTGATATTGCGCAATTTGGCCTGCAACAGCGCCATCTGCACTCAATATTCATTGGTGGCGGCACACCAAGCTTGTTTTCGGCGCCAGCTATTGAGCAGCTATTGACACAAGTGCTACAGCGTTTTGAACACAAGCAAGATATTGAAATCACCTTAGAAGCAAACCCTGGTACCGTAGAAGCTGAAAAGTTTATTGGCTTTTTTAATGGTGGCGTTTCTCGACTATCCGTTGGCGTACAAAGTTTTGAATCAGACAAGCTGATTAAGCTAGGACGAATACACGATAGTCAGCAGGCAAAAACTGCAGCAAACCTTGCGAGCGAATGTGGCGTTACGAGTTTTAATTTAGATTTAATGCATGGCTTACCAGATCAAACCGTAGCGCATGCACTAGACGATTTAAAAACGGCTATCAGTTTAAAGCCAACGCATATTTCCTGGTATCAATTAACCATTGAACCAAATACCGCTTTTCATTCAAGGCCACCAAAATTACCACAAGATGAAACCTTATGGAGTATTCAAGACCAAGGCATTGCTCTGCTTGAAGAAGCGGGGTATCAACAATATGAAATATCGGCTTATAGTAAGCCCGAATATCAATGTCAACATAACCTGAATTACTGGCAATTCGGTGACTACCTTGGTATTGGCTGTGGCGCCCACGGCAAAATTACCGACATTAGTAAGCAAAAAATATATCGCACAGTAAAAGTAAAACATCCAAAAGGCTATTTGGATAAAAACAGAGTCGCTCTTGATAAGTTACATGCTGTAACTGATGAAGAGCTGCCTTTTGAATACATGATGAATCGCCTAAGGTTACATTCAGGGTTTTCATTAACTGAATTTAAAACACGCACCGGTTTAGGCGAACAGGCCATTTTACCTACTTTGCAACAAGCACAATCAAAACAGTTAATGGAATTCGATGGCGAACTTTGGTTTGTGAGTAAATTAGGCCACCGATATTTAAATGATTTATTGGAAATGTTTTTATAACTTATGACTGATAGCAATCCAGAATTAACAGCAAAAATGTCGTCTGTAACTGCATTTTCTAGCGATGATGAAAAGTTTATGCGCCGCGCTATAGCTTTAGCCGAGATTGCTGAAAGTCATAATGAAATCCCCGTTGGCGCAGTTGTAGTTTATGATGGAAAAATTATTGGTGAAGGCTTTAATCAGTCTATCATGAATAGTGACCCGTCAGCCCATGCTGAAATGATGGCAATTCGTGATGCCGGTAAAAATATAGAAAATTATCGCTTACTTGATTGCACCTTATATGTAACTTTAGAGCCCTGCCCTATGTGTGCTGGTTTACTTGTTCATAGCCGAATAAAGCAATTAATATTTGCCAGTGAAGATTTAAAAACTGGCGCTGCGGGCAGTGCATTTTCATTAGTCAATCATGAAAATCATAACCACCAAATTCAGGTTAGTGACGGTTTATTAGCAGCAGAATGTAGCACTATGCTATCAGCATTTTTTAAACGCCGAAGAGCCGAGAAAAAAGCGGAAAAACAAGCGCGTAAAAATGCACCAAACGCTTAGATTGTTGGTGCAATAGCAACTTGGTTCATCATTTTATTTATAGTCATTTCGTTCACTGACCACTTCTGTCAAGTATTCAACAAATTCAATTTCATAGCCATCAGCATCGGTAAAGTAGGTATTATTGCGAATTCCAGGTGACCCTTCCCCTTTTTCACCAATAAACCCTGCAGCTTCTAATCGTTGAGTCACTTGTGCTAATTCGTCAGTAACAAAGGCAATATGGCTTAACCCTACTTGATAACCTCTGTTATCACGAATATCGTTTTCACCGTGATCGCTCAACGCCAAATATAAATAATCATCACCAAAGTGGAGCCAACGTCGTGCTTTACCATACCAAGTTGAACGACCTTCACCACGAGTTTTCCAATGGGGAAATGCCGCTTGATAAAATGCTAACGCTCGTGGAATATCTTTTACGACTAAATTTAAATGCTCTAAATACAGCATACTTTCACTCCTTTATGTTTCGGTTTAATTTAATAGTTATCCGTGAACAAACTGCTCTTTATTAGATAAGGTTGCGCAATACAGTTGAAAAATACACAACCAACGTTCGCCCACTTTAGTTGAGATTTTATGGTGCTCACTCTCTCTTACTCTTTGTTTAGGCAACTTTTTCATTAATTTTCTTCCTGTTAGTTATTATTTAACACAAGCATAAAACCTCAAGCTCACTTGAGGTAAAGCGTTTTTTTTAATAAAGTAAGAAAAAGGAGAAATTATGTTAGAAGAAGCAAATTTAAGTGTTGGAAAAGTAGCTAAACGTTGCGGTATTAAAGTATCGAGCTTGCACTATTACGAAAGCTTAGGTTTGATTAAAAGCCTCAGAAATAATGGTAATCAACGACGCTATAAACGAGAAGTGCTTAGGCGTATTTCAGTAATAAAAGCAGCACAAAAAATGGGCGTAAGTTTAGAAGAGATTAAAAGTGCTTTTGCTAATTTACCCGACAATAGAACCCCAACTAAAGACGATTGGCAAAAATTGTCTCGCCATTGGCAGCAAGGTCTTACCCAAAGAATTGCTTATTTAGAAAAACTAAGGGATTCAATAGATGGCTGTATTGGTTGTGGTTGCTTATCTATGAAAAATTGCCCTATTTATAATGCAGAAGATAAACTTGGTGACAATAACACTGGTGCCGTAATACTTGAAAGAACGATCACAAATAGGTTTTCTGAATAACGATTAAATTTGTGAGTTCAACCATTCACTGGCCTCTGTTAAATGATGAAATTCACGACGGTTTTTCAGGTCGAATAATGCTGGTTGTTCATTTTTTACGATATCAAAATAGAGTTTTTTACTGTAGACAATTGCTCTAGCACGGCAGGCTTGGGCATTTAGCCATTGCAAAAAATTATTAGATATTTTGTGTGCTTCAGGCGTACTACCTTCATAAAGCGTACAATCTATCAACATACAAAAACTTGCGCCATTTAATTGCTTAATATTGTTTTGAATATTTTCACATACTACTTGCGTTGCAAGTTCATTAAACATTCCTGATAACTGAACACTTAATAGTTTATCGACTAATATTATTGAGTATTCTCCATGCTCTTCCACTGCACAACCTCCATGTATTCATTTTCAATACTTATTTCTGGCTTTTCTTATACCAGCGTAGCAACTCTTTTTGATCAGCAGGTATTTCCAAACCTTGATTAACAAATGATAATGCCTGCTGTGCAAGTAATTGTTCTGCCTTGGCTTCAATTTTAGTTAGGCAATGATAAAAACTTGCCTTTTCTTGTTCCGACAGAACACTTTCAAGCGCTTGTGCACGAGGCTCAAGAGCTTGAATAAGTTGCTTATACAGTCCAATACCAGATTCAGTTAAGGTTAAGTATTTAATGTTTTTGCTGCTGGGATCTGGCTCAGAATGTACCAATTCTTTCGCCAATAAAACCTTCACTGCTCGGCTTACGTTAGATGAGTCAATTCGAGATTGATAAGCAATATCTGCTGACTTTATCGGCATATAAGAGCCAATATTAATCAATACTCGCATTTCTCTTGGCTCTAAATCTGATATAGAACGAATACCAAAATCTCTATTTAATGCCAACAGGTTACTAACAACCGCAATACGAAAGGGTAAATGGCTGGATAAATCTAAACCGTCATCAATAAAATTTGTTAGGTTAAAAGCTTGCTCTCTCGCTGTAGAAGAAATAATAACACCCCAAATTTAGTTAAATGCCCTATACAAATTCACTTTACATTGCTGCTAAATTTGAAACAAGCGATTTTCACCAATCCACTTAACACTAATAATTCGTCTAAAAATATAAAAACTTGCAACCAGCATAGATGTTGCATTTGCAATATCTATGCTATATGTTATTTAAATACCATTAAACAAATTCCCATGACATTGGAGATAACACTATGCCACTGGTTACCCCGCTTGCAAGCGATGCAAACGAAGATGTTGCTGAGTTAGCACGCTTTTTTAATGAAACATTAGGTTTTTGTCCTAACAGTGTCTTAACAATGCAACACCGGCCAGCAATTGCCAAAGCATTTATTAACTTAAACATGGCAGTAATGGCCAATGACGGTAGAGTAAATGCTGAACAAAAACGTCTTATTGGCTATATAACCAGTGCTAATACCGGTTGCCGATATTGTGAAGCACATACCATTTTGGCGGCAGAGCGTTATGGTGGAAGCGATGAGCGTCTTGCCAACATTTGGAACTTTCGAGAAAGTGAAATGTATTCTGACGCAGAAAAAGCGGCTTTTGAATTTGCTTTAGCTGCATCAAGTGTCCCTAATGCCGTTGATGACAATATATCAAAGGCACTACATATGTATTGGGATGAAGGTGAAATCGTGGAAATTTTAGCGGTTATTTCACTATTTGGTTATTTAAATCGCTGGAATGACTCTATGGGAACAACCATGGAAAACGGCGCGGTTGATGCTGGCGAAAGACTATTACAAGGTAGCGACTGGAGTCGTGGTAAACATACTTAACGGCCACAGTTTTTGCTAACTTAAGTTATTTTTAACAGCGCTAGGTATTTAGCTAGCGCTTTATTTACGTTGACGATACCGCAACGGTTGCTTCTTCACTACTATATTGATCAAGGGTAAACTGCATATGGCGGCGATTTGCCAATCTTACTTTATTACGGTGTAGAGTTCTTTTACGTTGGTTATTGGTTAAACATTTCTTTATTTTCATTTTGACCTCTTTAGCATGCCTAATCACACACTTTTATCCTGCTTTACTATTCTCAAGTTGATTTTCGCTAGTATCTACAATGATTATGACATTTTAATGACATACATCCTATTTTTAACACTTTACCAGGGTATTATTCGGTAATAACCGTTTCAGGGCTGTTTTCCAATTCTGTTTTTGGCGTAAGTGTTTTATTCTGGTTATCAACCCATGTCAAAGTATCGTAATAACGTCGAATATTTTCGACATAATTTACCGGTTCATCGCCACGAGCATAACCATAACGTGTTTTTTTATAATACTTTTTCTGTTTTAGCAATGGTAAACGCTCTTTAACTTCCACCCAACGGTCTGGGTCGCCCCCCTGTTGCTTGGTAATTTCTCTCGCATCATTTAAATGCCCTAAGCCAATATTGTATGATGCTAGCGCAAACCATAATCTATCAGGCGAAGGTACCCGCGCAGGCATGCGCTCAATAAGTTGTTTAAAATACTTAGCACCACCGCGAATACTTTGCTCTGCATCTAAACGGCTTTTAATACCCATTTGTTTTGCCGTAGGCAAAGTCAACATCATCATACCGCGAACTCCAGTATACGAGCGCGCGTGCGGATCCCAATGAGACTCTTGATAACTTATTGCCGCTAACAGTCGCCAATCCATTTCTTGGCCATATTTTTCAAACAAAGGCTGATACTTTGGCAATTTTTTCTCAATTGCTTTAATAAACATTCGCGTATCAACATAGTTAAATTCTTCAATATGGCCATAGTATTTATCATCTAATGCCAGTAACACGCCGTTATGATGAACTTGACCAAAAAATTCAATTAAGCTTGCTAAAATAGTATCATCACTATTTTTACTTACCATCCAAGCCAATGGCTGTTCTTTTCGTATAGTAAAACCTATGCTAATTTCCGGATAATAACGACGGTTAATTGCTAAGGTATTGCTGTCAACAACGGTGTAGTCTATTTCTCCGTTTAACACGCTCAGTAATAACTCTTCACTGTCTAATTCACTAGTTTCAATCCAGGTTAGATCAGGGTTCGATTGCTTTAATTTAAGCAAGTTTTCAACATGACTCGATTGCGCAACAATCTCTAGCTTACCGATGAGATCTGCAAGTTTACGGGGGCGAATATTTCCTTGCTTAAAGACCAGTTTCTGGCTGACATTGTCATAGCTAGGCGCAAAGCGATATTGAGCAAGACGTTCATCGGTCACTGATAATCCAGCAGCCAAAATATCAACACTACCGTTATTAACCTGCTCAAATAATTCATCAAGGTTATAACTCGGCATCATTTTTAACTCGACGCCTAGGAAATTGGCATACTTCTGCGCCAATTCATACTCGAAACCAGCAGCACCTTGTGCATCTAAATAATAACTGGTGTTGCCATAAAGTGTACCAACCGTAAGGTAGCCGCGATCAATTATGCGCTGTAAATTAGCCGGCGATTGCTCCGTTTCGCAACCGCTAAGCAACAACGCAAGCAGTAGCCAAAACGCGGCTAAAACCTTGTTAGTTATACAATTGTTAGCAAATGATTTTATTTGTTTTTTTATCATAGTGCCCTATTGTCACGTGAATTTAATTATTAGAACAGTTCTTTTTACAATTTTGTAAATTATGGCCTAAAAAATTACTCGTAAATGAGACAAATCATTTCTCTAATCTTCTTGCTTCATCTATAATACGCGCGTTTTTTATCCTTAATTAATCTAAACCGGTGAAATAGACTATGTCGATGTTGATGAAAACCCTTCGCGGTGCGCCAGCACTTTCTGATTTTAGAGTTAACAAGCTACTAAATCAGTGTTCTGAGCTGCAACTGCCCGTCACGGATATCTATGCTGAATTTACCCACTTCGCTCATATTTCAGAAGAACTAAGCGCTGAAGAAACTCAAGTTTTACAGCAACTTCTTAAGTATGGACCAACAATTGAAGAACATGAACCTGTAGGGCAATTTTTATTAGTTACACCTCGCCCAGGTACTATTTCACCTTGGTCTTCAAAATCTACCGACATAGCCCACAATTGTGGCTTAGCTAAAATTTCTCGCTTAGAGCGTGGTATCGCCTATTACGTTGTTGGCGATGATTTATCTGCTGAACAACAAAACCAACTTAATAACTTAATTTCAGATCGCATGATGGAAGCGGTATTTACTGAGATGGCACAAGCCACTAGCCTTTTCGCTACCGCAGAGCCAGGCGAGTTAACGGCAATTGATATTGAAAAAGGCGGTAAAAACGCACTAGTTCAAGCCAATATTGATTTAGGTTTAGCATTAGCCGACGATGAAGTTAATTACTTATTCGAAAATTTCAGTAAGCTAGGTCGTAATCCACACGACATCGAACTTTACATGTTCGCACAAGCAAACTCTGAGCATTGTCGCCACAAAATATTCAACGCTGATTGGACTATCGACGGAGTTAAGCAACCAAAATCATTATTTAAAATGATCCGCAATACCCATGAAGTTAACCCTGACTTTGTTTTAAGTGCCTATAAAGATAACGCTGCTGTTATGGTGGGTAACAAAGGTGGTCGCTTCTTCCCAAATCCAGAAACCAATGTTTACGGTTACAACCACGAAGACATTCAAGTACTGATGAAAGTTGAAACCCATAACCACCCTACGGCCATTTCTCCATACCCAGGTGCTGCAACTGGCTCAGGCGGAGAGATTCGTGATGAAGGTGCAACAGGTGTTGGCTCTAAGCCAAAAGCAGGTTTAGTTGGTTTTTCAGTATCAAACTTACGCATACCAAATTTTGAGCAACCTTGGGAGTCAGACTTTGGCAAACCAAGCCGTATAGTGTCAGCATTTGATATTATGATGGAAGGTCCACTAGGCGGTGCCGCGTTTAACAATGAATTTGGTCGCCCCGCTATTTTAGGCTACTTCCGTACCTATGAAGAAGAAGTAAACTCTTTCAATGGCAACGAGGTTCGTGGTTACCACAAACCAATTATGCTAGCTGGTGGCTTAGGTAATATTCGTGACGAACACGTTCAAAAGCGTGAAATTGTTGTTGGCGCACATTTAATTGCCCTCGGCGGCCCAGCAATGAACATTGGTTTAGGTGGCGGTGCTGCTTCTTCAATGGCGTCAGGTCAATCAGCCGAAAACTTAGATTTTGCGTCAGTACAACGTGAAAACCCAGAAATGGAGCGTCGTTGTCAGGAAGTTATCGATAAATGTTGGCAACTTGGTGAACAAAACCCTATCGCCTTTATTCATGATGTCGGCGCCGGCGGCTTATCAAATGCTTTCCCTGAGCTTGTTTCAGATGGCGGCCGTGGTGGTGTATTCGAACTTCGCAACGTACCAAACGATGAACGTAGCATGGCACCACATGAAATTTGGTGTAACGAATCTCAAGAGCGTTATGTTATTGCCGTATCAGATGAAAACCTTGAAACCTTTAAGAACATTTGTGCTCGTGAACGTGCACCTTTTGCAGTAGTTGGTCGTGCAACAGAAGAAGAACACTTAACCGTTACTGATGAACATTTTGCCAGCACTGAAGGTAAAAGAGACGATAAGCTTGATACACCAATTGATTTACCACTGGATGTTTTATTAGGTAAAACACCAAAAATATTCAAAGATGTTGCAAGTAAAACAGCTGCTGGTGATGAGTTGTCATTATCAGATATCGACTTAACTGATGCCGCTGACAGAATTTTATCATTACCGACAGTGGCAGAGAAAACCTTCTTGATTACCATTGGCGATCGCTCTGTAACCGGAATGGTTAATCGCGACCAAATGGTTGGCCCGTGGCAAGTACCTGTTGCAGACTGTGGTGTTACTGCATCTGCACTTGATTCTTACCACGGTGAAGCCATGTCACTCGGCGAACGTACACCAGTTGCCTTATTAAACTTTGGCGCTTCTGCTCGTTTGGCTGTGGCAGAGTCACTAACCAACATTGCTGGTACAGATATTGGCGATTTAAACCGTATTAAGCTTTCTGCTAACTGGATGTCACCAGCAGGTCACCCGGGTGAAGATGCTGGTTTATACGAAGCCGTTAAAGCTATAGGCGAAGAGCTTTGTCCTGCATTAGGTTTAACTATCCCAGTAGGTAAAGACTCAATGTCGATGCGTACTCAATGGGACGAAAATGGTGAAGAAAAATCAGTAACATCGCCAATGTCACTTATCATCACAGCTTTTGGTGTTGTTGAAGATATTCGCAAAACGGTTACACCACAATTGCGCACCGACTTAGGCGATACTCGTATTGTTGCCATTGACTTATCACAAGGTAAAAACCGTTTAGGTGGTTCATGTCTTGCGCAAGTTTATAAACAGCTTGGTAATGAAACCCCTGATGTTGATAGCCCTGAAACATTAAAAGGCTTTTTCAATGCGATGCAAGCCTTGGTTCGCGATGAAAAACTTATTGCTTACCACGACAGGTCTGACGGTGGTTTATTTACCTCTGTTGTTGAAATGGCATTTGCTGGCCACACAGGTGTTGATATCGACTTAACTAAGCTTAAATCAACTTCTGGAAATGACGTTGACGTATTGTTTAGTGAAGAGTTGGGCGCCGTCATCCAAATCCGTGAAAGTGACGTTGAAGCAATCCACACGGTATTAGCAGAGCACGGTATTTTAGAATATTGCACTGATATTGGTCGTATCAATAATGAAGATACCATCCGTTTTAGTCGCGACGGCAAGGTAGTGCTAGAGAATTCTCGTACTTATTACCGTACAACGTGGGCACAAACCACGTTTAAAATGCAATCTTTACGTGACAACCCAGCATGTGCTCAGCAAGAGCATGACGTTAAATTCGATACTGAAGATCCAGGTTTAAACACTGATTTAAGTTTTGATATTAATGAAGATATAGTCGCTGAATTAATAGCAAAAGATGCTAAAAATGGTACTAACCCACGTATTGCAATTTTACGTGAGCAAGGTGTTAACTCGCATGTAGAAATGGCTGCAGCATTCGACCGCGCAGGCTTTATGGCAACCGATGTTCATATGTCTGATATTTTATCAGGACGTACAGACCTAGCTGATTTTAACGGCTTAGTCGCTTGTGGCGGTTTCTCATACGGTGATGTACTTGGTGCTGGTGAGGGTTGGGCTAAGTCAATCTTATTTAACAAGAATGCCAAAGCTATGTTCAAGGCATTCTTCGAGCGTGAAGATACTTTCTCTCTAGGTGTGTGTAATGGTTGTCAAATGCTATCAAACCTGAAAGAAATCATCCCTGGTTCAGAAGCTTGGCCACGATTTGTTCAAAATAAATCAGAGCGTTTTGAAGCGCGTTTCAGCCTAGTTGAAATTCAAGAAACTGCCTCTATTTTCTTTGAAGGTATGGCGGGTTCTCGTATGCCAATCGCCGTTTCTCACGGTGAAGGTCGCACTGAATTTAGCTCTGATAGTGCAATTGATGCTGCCAACGAATCAGGCACAGTCGCCATGCGTTATGTTGATAACTATGGTCAAATCACTGAAACATACCCAGCGAATCCGAATGGCTCACCAGACGGTATCACAGCATTAACTACGACCGATGGTCGTGTAACCATTATGATGCCACATCCTGAACGTGTATTCCGTACTGTTGCTAATTCGTGGCACCCTGATGAGTGGCAAGAAGATTCTCCTTGGGTGCGCATGTTCCGTAACGCACGTAAATTTATCGGTTAAAGGTAATTTTAATTACTTAGTAGTAACTTCTACTTAAACTAAAAAAGCGCCTTACGGCGCTTTTTTTTATCTATCAAGATTAGTTTAACCTTCACCCTAATATAATGCTTGAACTTACTATCGTTCAATAATTATTTAAAAACTGGCACAGGTAATCAACTAGAAACTAATTCTCTTTCATATATCATAATTGAATAAATATTAACTTATATATTCCTCTTTGCTTATTTATACTTACTAATTGAGCCTTATTAGATAGCCAGAAAGAACATTAACCTTGAGAACTAACCAACAATCACAAATTTTACTTAACCATACTTCTTTACGTGCCATTTATATTTGGCTACGTATAGCATTAAGTTATTGTGTCATTGGCGCAGTTATAACGACCTTAGTGTCAGCTTATATACAAGAAACTCACCTAATTGTTATTACCTTAATTATGGCTACATTTCTTGCAATTGGCGCTTACCAAGCAGAAGTCATTCGTCGTCACATTGGGCTAAACCAATATTTAGACAAACTATCTCAACATAAGCATCAAGACGTTTAAGTTTTAGTCAAACGTTACTTGAATCGGCACTATTTCATTCCATTTAAACATAAGTCTTAAAATTTTTTGCAAAGAATAATACTTGCTTTGTAATTTCATTTTTCGCTAAGCTAAACGAAAAAATAGGAAGTTATATGCAAATACATGATGCCTCACCGTTAAGCGATTACGTTGAATACCCAAGTGAAGAAATGCTCGAACGCTCTTCAAGGTTTTATCAAGAAATTAAACGTCGCCACAGTATTCGAAGCTTTAGCGATCGCCCTGTTGCCAAAGAAATTATTGAAAACTGCATCAAAGCGGCAGGTACCGCCCCAAGTGGTGCGAACCACCAACCTTGGCATTTTGTCGCTATTAACGATATTGATGTAAAAAAACAAATACGTGAACAAGCCGAAATTCATGAGAGTAACTTTTATCAAGGCCGAGCAGGAGAAGAGTGGCTTGACGCTTTAAAACCACTAGGTACTGATGCTCAAAAGCCTTATCTAGAACACGCACCATGGTTAATTGCAATTTTTAGTGAGAAAAAAGGCGGGATTACGATTGAAGAAAAAAATACCAACTACTATGTTCATGAATCAGTAGGTATTGCTACAGGTTTTTTGATAAATGCCTTACACTCTAGTGGTTTAGTGACCTTAACTCATACACCTAAGCCGATGTCCTTTTTAAGTAAAGTATGCGGCCGTGACGATAATAGTCGCCCTTATATGTTATTAATCGCTGGCTATCCAAGTGAAGACGCAACTGTACCGCATCATGCAACAACAAAAAAAGCACTAAGCGATATTGCTACCTTTCTTTAACAACAAACCATTAACAAGTTAAAAGCAACAACTTACAATACAAAGTCTAACGCAATATTTGTGCAGCCTTTAGCACAATATAAACCTGGTGTAGAGTTATCATCAGGTAACACAGCTTTAATTTGAGTGCCACAGTGCTGGCACGCAACATTTCGCCCTGCTAGCACTTTTTTTATTAACGCCTTTTGATCATTAAATGATTTAGCACTAACCTTTTTAAGATCTTTAAATTGTTGTTCGTTCAAGGTATTTCCCAATAACTCTTTTTGCTTAGTTACTTACTGCTATCTACACAATACCAACCGTCGTATTTACCGGAAAAAGGTGTTGCACTAGTCGTCAAAAGCTCTTGATAAGCAGCAATATTTTCATAGCTTGCTGACATAAATGGATATGCAGTTATTTCCCAGGGAAAATCTTCATCACCTTGATACGGGCAAAAGGATAATTTCTGATTGTTTTCTAACAATAATTGGCCAAACTTGAGCGCTTGCTCTTGGCTTGCAAAAATAACCGAAAATTCGAATTCTCGCTCAATGCTAAGATCATCACCACCTTCTAACATTCCCCATAAAGCATTGCCAACATTGTCTTGCGGGAATAATTCTTCATTGCGTTGCATTTTTCTTCTCTTAATAAGTGTCGCTATTCATTGCTATTTTATCGCCCTATTTCATTAAAAACCAATAACTATTTACTTAAATCAGACTCCTTGCCACTTTTTAGTAAATAAACGTTCTAAGATTAACAATTGCAAACGAATGAGTGCTTAATTAGCCCAGTAAATTTGTTAAACTATCTGGTAATGATTTATCACGTAGATTTATTTTGAAAAAATTTCAAAGCCATATCACCATTGAAAATAACAGCAGTATTATTGAGGCAATTCAGGCTCAATGTGAACTCAGTGTCGGTGAAATAAAGAAAGCTATTGATAAAGGGGCATTGTGGCATAGCCGAGGCAAAACCACACAACGCTGCCGTCGCCTTAAAAAGCCATTGCAAATAAATGACCAACTACATTTCTATTATGACTCATCGGTTTTATCCCAAACGCCGGCGCCAGCAACATTAATAGCTGACTTAAATGATTACAGTGTTTGGTATAAGCCGTATGGTATGTTGTCTCAAGGTTCAAAATGGAGCGACCACTGCACAATTACTCGTTGGGCACAAAAACAGTTACTGCCTGAGCGTGCTGTGTTTCCAGTTCACCGTCTTGACCGGGCAGCAACAGGTTTAATTTTAGTTGCACACAGTAAAAAAGCTGCGCGCGCTTTAAGCCATATGTTTGAACAACATCAATTTGAAAAAATCTACAATATTATTGTTCACGGTAACCACCAGCAACGCCCACAACCAGAAACAGTAAAACAAGAAGTAGATAACAAAGCTGCTTGTAGCCATTTTACACTTATTGATTACAACGAGGTTGAGAACTTATCACTGCTAAAAGTTAAAATAGAGTCAGGTCGCAAGCATCAAATACGTATTCATGCCGCAAGTATAGGCTTGCCAATTGTAGGAGATCGACTACATGGAAAAGCACAAAATAGTGAAGATGAACATACACTCGTTCATAAGACGGATTTACAACTTTGCGCTGTACAACTAGAATTTACTTGCCCTATACATGGTGTTGAACGAAATTTTACTTTGCCGGAGAATATGCGACCACAGCTCTCAGCTCTCATTAGCTAATACTCAACACTTATTTAAAGGCTAAAGTTTAAACGCTAGTACTTACAGCAGATACAAAAACGGTGAGCTAAGCTCACCGTTTCTTTTTATTCTCGACAAAGTAAATAACTAACAACTATATTGAAAGTCATCATCAGCCATTAAGTTCAATTCATCACCGACAAGTTCATCTTGCGATAACTTAGATAACATAGCTAAACCTTCTGCTCGTTGCGCTGTAGTTAGTGCTTTGTATGGCATTCTAAAAATAGGCGATACTGCACCTGTCATCATTAACGTAGTGTTAATGGCAATAGGATTAGGTTCACAAAATAGCCAGTTCATTAATGGTTGCAAACTTTGGTTTAGCGTTTCGTTTGGTTCATCCATTAATTTTCGCATTAAACCTGGGACAATATTTGAAGTAACTGAAATAACACCGTGTGAACCGTGTTGATGACGACCAACCGCACTTTCATCGTCATTACCAGACCAACAAGCAATGCCACGTTCTTCATAATAGGCGATACGGTCATTGCCAGCACATTCTTTTACACCAATAAAGTTTTCATGCTGCGCTAGAGGTTCAATTAAATCAGGTGTTAAATCTTGTCCCGTACGGCCTGGCACGTTATAGATAAAAGCAGGGCCAATATCTAAAACTTTATTAAAATGGGCGCTAACGCCAGCAAATGAGCTGCGGCCATAGTAAGGATTAATCTGTAATGCTGCGTCCATCCCCGTTGCAAAGCCGTGTTGTGTAGCTTTTATTGCTTCTCGGGTATTATTACTACCAGTATTACCAACGATAAGTAAATTTTTTCCATATTTATGAACGCTGTGGGCAATAAGAATTAAATGCTCTTCCCACGTCAATAAATGCCCTTCTCCTGTTGTGCCGCCAACAACAATACCGTCAACACCTGCTTGAATTTGGTGAGCAACTAATTGGTCATAAGTATTAAAATCAATATCACCTTTAGCATTAAATGGTGTTTTAATCGCCGTAATTAAACTGGCAGCTTTAATTTGCTTCATTCGAACTCTCAACAAGATAAATTAGTATAAATAGGTATTACGAGGCGTGACTCACACATACCTTAACTGAGTGCGATATTATCAATAACTCGGCGCAGGATAAACACTTCATTGGTTAAGATATGTTGATATTTAAAAACTTGGCTGTTCAAGGTTAATACACGATAAGCGTGATAATTATCTTCATGGCTTAAATCAGCAGCGTAATGCTCATCATTAATAAATTCACTTTTACTAATAGTAAAGTGAATATCTCCCACTAACCCCCAATCACCCGACTCAACGGTTTGTTCGCTAATATTGCCAACATCATCATGTTGAATAAAAGTGAATTCATAATGGCCATCATCAGTTAGCTGTGCATATTCGGTAAAGGCATTGCCACTTTCATCTTGCTCGCTTCGATACCATTTACCAAATAGAAATGATCGATGATAACATTCAGTTTGCTCAGTCATGGGCAAAAAAACTCTCTTTAATGGACTTGAAAAGGCTATTTAACGCGGTTGGCTTCAATTATGCCATATTTCGACTTAATGCGAGCAACAAGTTGCTGATTTTCTCTTAAAAAGGCATTAAATTCCCGGATCATTTCAGGGTAATGAATTGATGAAAAGTGATACGCATATTGTTCATTTTTAATTTGCTTATTAAGTACGATGCTATCGCCACTTTTACCGAGAAGCTTCAAGTTATAATTAATAACATTCTTATCAATATTAGTTGCATCAATATTACCATGGAGCATATGTTTAACTATGCTATAAGGAGATGACAATTCCACTAATGCTGTAGATTTGTCCTGAATTTTGTCGTACCACAGTGTGGGAAAAAAGCCTAAAACCGTACCGAGTCGCTTGATACTTTCACGTGGTTTTTTTCGCAGTTTTTGATCAACATATGTACCTGCCGTCAATGTTAGAACTGGCGAACTATAAGTAATCCCCAATTTTTTTGAATCACCAGCGCGCCAGCGTACATTGTCTGGAAACTTAAAATCAATAGCCTCCTCCACATACCACTTATCAAATCGCTTTATTGGTAATGGTACAAACTTGAATTGGTAGCCGTTGCTTTTAAAAAAGCTACTTAGTAAATCTTTAGTAAAGCTTGCCCGATTAGGATACTGCGGTGAAAAATCATATAAAGGAAAGTAACTAACGTCTTCAACACCAATGATATATTCTTTGCTATATGATGTGCTCGTTGAAATAAAAAAAGCCACTATGGCACTCTGAAAAAGAGCAATGAACAATCCAGTGTTTGCAGTGTGCTTCAAGTGATAACCTATCTAACATTCCATTCCACTATTATACTCATAATAGTGGAAAAATTCAGACAAGTTAGTAGAAATATTAAAAAGCGAGCCACGTGGCTCGCTTTTTAATAACTTTTAGTAGTGTAGCGGGCTGACTAGTGACCTTTTAATTTAACGCTACCGTTAACGCTTTCCATAGTAATTTTAATATCACCACTACCCACTTCGCCGCTTAAATTACGACCTGTAAACAAGTTCTTTTCCGCCACTAAACCAAAATCTGTTTTGATACTGCCATGCATTGTTTCTGCTTCAACTAACGCGCTTAATGATTTCGGAACGGAGACTTTAATACTACCGTTTACCGTTTCAACATCAATACGGTCTAATTCTGCGGAGAGTTCATCATACGTAATTTTAATGCTACCGTTAACAGAACTAAACTCGCCATTTCTTGCTAAACCATTTGCTTTAATGGAACCGTTAACCAACTCCGCATTCACTTCACCTTTTACGTCGTTAATTACCAATGAGCCATTAACTAAATCAATTTCAGATAATGAGGCATTTCTTGGAACAGTTACAACATATTCAACTTTACCTGAATTACTATTATGTCCCCAACTCGACTTTTCTTTATAACGCGTTTCAACACTAACCCCGACTGAGCTTTGCTGCATATCAATAATAATATTATCTCTATCATCTTGGTCATCAGCAGTAATCGTTGCCATAACGTGAATTTCAGCTTTGTCCCAGGTTGATATCTCTACTGAACCATTAACATTATCAAGACGAAATGATGCTTGTTCACTAACGTCAAATGATTGCTCCACTTCATCAATTACATCCGCTTGAACAGAAAAACTTAGTAGCGCAATAACACTAGTCGTTGACATTAATTTCAAAAAAGAAGATTGCATAATATTTCCCTAATAACTAAATCGTTGTTGTTTAATCAATTAGTCACCACATTGATGAAAAAGGTTTAAAAAAATTTTTTAACTCCAGCAAATAATTTTTTCCGAGCTATCAAGGAGTAATTTCGCTACCATGCAAATCATGATGTTCAAGGAACCTATTACACGATGAAAACAAAAGTTAGTCTATTACTTACTGGTAGCGAATTAATGAACGGTGATGTAGTTGATACTAACTCTGTGCTATTTGCTGAGCAATTAAACAATATTGGCTTATCAATTGATAAAAAAGTGACTATCGGTGACGAGCAGGAATTATTAGCAACTGAAATTTTACAACTAAGCCAAACCTCTGATTTACTCTTTATTAATGGTGGACTAGGACCAACGACAGATGACTTAACCGCAGAAGTTGTCGCTACAGCATGTAATAGTAAATTGGAATTAAACAAAGATGCCCACCAGCACTTGAAAACGTGGGCGAAAAGACGAAACACAACATTAAATCAGCCTAATTTAAAGCAGGCCTATTTACCGAAAAATAGTAATATTATCGCCAATAGAACCGGTAGTGCTGTTGGTTTTAGCGTTGAATTAAATCAGTGCCTAATTATTTGCACTCCTGGTGTGCCCAGTGAACTTGCTCATATGCTGCGCGAAGAAATAACAATCATTTTAAAAACACGCTTCGTGCCGCCACAATACAACACACTACACCGACTACACCTCTTTGGAATTGGAGAGTCGAGTATCCAAGCATTAATAAACGATCACCTCCCTGCTTGGCCAAACGAAATTACCATTGGCTTTCGTGCGGCAATGCCTATTCTGGAATTAAAATTAGCAGTTAATTGCCAACAAGGGCAAAAATTACTACCCGAATGGTTAACAAAAATAAAGCTATTACTAGGCGCTCATATATTGGCAGAAGGCGATAATGGAAATAGCACCCTCGCCGACTATTTAGTCCCTCAACTAATAAGGGCGCATCAGAAAATTACTGTTGCAGAGTCTTGTACAGGCGGCTTAATTGCCAGCCAGTTAACGTCAATTTCTGGGGCATCAGCAGTATTCGAGGCTGGCTATGTGACATACTCGAATGAAATGAAAACAAAAATGCTTGGGGTGCCAACTTCGACATTGATAAACCACGGAGCAGTTAGCAAGGAAACTGTCATAGCCATGGCTACCGGTGCATTAGCAAATTCAGGAGCTGACTTTACCATTGCCGTTTCTGGAATTGCCGGCCCAAACGGCGGCACTAAAGACAAACCGGTTGGCTCAGTTTGGATAGCTTGGGGAGACAAAAGTAATATTCAGGCCAAATATTATTGTATCAATGTAGCAAGAAAGCAATTTCAGCATATTGTTGCGGCTAGAAGCTTAGACTTGGTGCGAAGAATGTTAATACAAAGTAACGAAATGGCTCATTACGACAAGTGATCATCAATTCATCTGATATAATACGGTAGTGATCGGCTTTTATATTGCGTAGTCTTAAAAATATTTATATATTTGATGTAATTAAGTGTGCTAGTTCTAACAACTATTCAATTATTACTGAATTATTGAATTAATTTTATAAAAACAGCAAATACCCTTATAACCGTTATAATTAAACGTATTAAGGTAATAGTTAGGCTCAAAGGAGAGTACTTTGATAGATAAAAATTTCATAACCAGTGGTCGAAATACCATTATTCATAAAAACAAAAAGATTGATCTACTCGTGGTTAATGGCGCGCACCCTGTTGTTATAGTAAGCCATGTTGGCATGGGAATATATAAAGGCCCTATTCCAAAAAAACGTTCAGAAGCAAAAAAAGCATATCAAGAAGTTGTTGATGTTAGTGTTGTAGAGGTTTTTGGTGAAGAAAAAACCTTAGTATTTGTGCAAGCATTAGATAACAAAGAATACAAATTAGATTATTCTAAAGTGGGTACAGCTAACTTTATTAAGGTACATCAAGAAAACTATATCTAAGGGACCACCCGCGTTTGTAAATAATGGAGTAAAACGAGTGTGAGCAAGGCAAGTTTAGTAGCGAATAATAAAAACAACATAGACCTAGTACTGTCTCCAGTTAAAACAAAAACACAGTTAACTGAAGCAAACATTCATGAGCTGATTGAAAACTCAGAATATAGCAATTTATATGTCGATAATGGCAATATAAAAAATGCTATTGCCGAATTAAATAGCGTATTAAAGCCTCTACAAGACAACATGTCTGGTCGTGAAATAAAGTATCAGATACTTGAACGCCGTGATGCGACTATCATTATCAATGTCGACAATGACAATATGTCGGCTTCTGCGGAAATATCTACTGCGCTTGGTGGCAAGCACATGAGTGCAAAAGCCATTCTAAATGCATCTCAAGATGCCGGTGTATGCAAAGGTTTTAGCAAAGATCAACTCATTAAACTCGCTAAGCAAGCAGCTAAAGAACCAGCAGGCTCAATTGTAAAAGGTGAAATTGCCCATGGGAAATTGCCAATAGATGGTAAAGATTCTCGGGTTAAACTGTTAGTTGAAAGTGCACAAGATCGGATACTAAAACCGAAAAAACGTGAAGATGGCAGTGTCGATATGCGCGACCTAGGTGATATTATTTGCGTAAAAGTAGGTGATCCGCTGGCCAAGAAAATCCCACTAACAGACGGTATTAAAGGTTATACCGTTATCGGCGATGTTTTAGAACCAACACCGGGCGCTGACTTAGAAATGCATGTTGGTGAAGGTACGGCATTAAGTCCTAAAAATAGTAGCATTTTAGTTTCTACATTAGTTGGCCTACCCCGCATTATTGAAAATGGTATGGAAGTCGACAACGTTTATCAAATTAAAAATGTTGATATTAGTACAGGTCACGTAAAATTTCAGGGTAGTGTTATTATCGACGGTGACGTTTGTGAGGGCATGAAAGTTCACGCTACTGGCGACATATCCATTGGTGGCTTTGTCGAATCAGCAACCTTAGAAGCAGGTGGTGACATCACTATAGGCACTGGTATTATAGGTAAGAAACAAGAAGTTGATGACCTAGAAGTTGATCAAATTCATATGAGCGTTAACATTAAAGCTGGCGGCAAAGTTTTTGCAAAATACAGCCAATATGCAGAAATTTCATGTGAATCTTTACGAATTGAAAACCAAATGATGCATAACATAGTCAAAGTTGCATCAACGCTTTGGGTAGGTGCAGATGACAAACCCAATGGAAAATTAATTGCTGGCTATATTCGTGCTGGTGAATCTGTTCGTGCAGGCACTGTTGGTGCAACAGCTGGCAGTACCACAATAATTTCTTTCCAAGAAAAAGTTGAACAATATTTAGCACAAATATCTGACGTTGATGAACTTGTCACAGAAGAATCAGAAAAAACCTCAGAGCTAAAATCAGCAGTCAATAAGCTTAAAAAGCTACCAAAAGATAAAGCTAAGCCTGAAATGTTGGCAAAAGTATTAACTACTTATCAGTACCATGCAAAAAAAATGGGCGAGCACTTATCCAAAAAAGAAGCTATTGAAGCAACGTTACAAGAATATATGACAAGTGTTTACGTAGAAGCGACAGAAAGAGTTTATCATGGTGTTCAATTGTCAGTGGGTGAATTTCATGATAAAACACGTCGAGAGTACGGACCAAGCCGACTAATCTATAAAGAACGAAAAATTCATGTTGACCCAATAGTGAACACGTAATCTGTTATAGTATCGACGACAATATATTTCCAATCTGGAGTTTACAATGGCATTTATTGCCCGCGGCCTTTTTATTGCTAGTTTATTAACGGCTAGTGCTCAGGCGCAACAATGCGATATTAACTTTACTCACGGTGTGATTATTGATCCCGCCCATATTCGTATTGTTAATCACGGTCAAACCTACGTGCAAATTAACGGTCAACATCAGCTATTTGTAAACGGTCGTGAAGTTGAATTAAGTGCTGAACAACAAGTGCAGCTAAGTCAATATACTAAGGGGATCAGGGAAGAGGTACCCGCGATTGTTTCTATTGCCATAGAAGGTGTTGAGCTAGGTTTAAAAGCTGTAAACAAGGTAATTAGTAGCTTAACTGGCGAAAACAGCGCGTCCCATCAGCAATTTCAAGAAAAGTTTGACGAAATGAAATGGCGCTTACGAACTCGTTTTAACCATAGCGATGATAGTTACTATATTGCGCCACAAGACTTTGATGATTTTGATGAAGTTTTTGCTGGCGAATTTGAAAAGGAAATTGAAGCGATTGTTTCTGATTCAGTAGGCACTATTTTAATTGCTGTTGGCGAAGCAATGACACATAGAGAAGAGCAAAGCAGTGAACAACGGGTAGAAACCTTTGACCAACGTATTGAAACCATGGCGAACGATATAAAGTTAGGAATTAGTAATCAAGCTAACGCGTTAGAAACAAAAGCAGAAAAAATTTGTACTCGACTCGTGAAGTTAGACGAAATAGAAAATAGGTTACAACTCGAAATCCCTGCATTGTCAGAGTTTAATTTAATAGAAACCAATTAATTCGCGACTACTCTATAGTATCTTCGTTCTTTAATATTTATATATAATCAAAAAAAGCCTGCTATTGCAGGCTTTTTATGTTCAGGATGAACGGTATGTCACGATAGCATGGATGCCGATGTACTGTAGACAGTTAACTTACTAGCCAATTACATATTTGGATAATTTGGACCACCAGTGCCTTCTGGCGTTACCCAAGTTATATTCTGGCTTGGGTCTTTAATGTCACAAGTTTTACAGTGCACACAGTTTTGCGAATTAATCACAAACTTATCGCCTTCCTCTGTACTTTCTACTTCGTATACACCTGCAGGGCAATAACGTTGCGCTGGCTCTGCATACTTCGCTAAGTTAACACTAATTGGAATACTGCTATCTGCCAGCTTCAAGTGACATGGCTGCTCTTCTTCATGGTTAGTGTTTGATAAAAATACTGATGACAGTTTATCAAAACTCAATTTATTATCAGGTTTTGGATAATTAATCACCGGTGCATCTTTAGCGAGTTTAAGTTGCTCATGATCTAAGGTTTCATCTTTAAGATTAAAAGGTAACTTACCACCAAAGAAGTTTTGATCAATGGTATTATATGCACCGCCTAAAAAGGTGCCAAACTTATGCATAGCAGGGCCAAAATTACGCGTGTTATAGAGCTCATCATATAACCAAGAGTTTTGATACTTTTCAGTATAACTCGTTAACTCTTTACCACCTTCATCGCCAGATGCTAACGCTTCAAATATAGATTCAGCCGCTAACATACCCGACTTCATTGCGGTATGGTTACCTTTAATTTTTGCAAAATTGATAGTACCAGCATCACAACCTACTAACACAGCACCTGGCATAGTCATTTTAGGTAATGAATTAAAACCACCTTTTGCCATCGCTCGAGCGCCGTAAGAAACGCGCTTGCCACCTTCAAGGTACTGAGCAATTTTCGGATGATGCTTATAACGTTGGAATTCATCAAACGGGCTTAAATGCGGATTGCTATAATTTAAGTCGACAATTAGACCAACAAATACTTGGTTGTTTTCTGCGTGATATAAGTAACCACCACCTGTGGTGTCTTTTTCTAACGGCCAGCCAGCAGAGTGTACCACTAAGCCTTCTTGATGCTTAGCAGGGTCAATATCCCAAATTTCTTTAAAGCCTAAGCCATAATGTTGTGGCGACTTATCTGCATCTAAGGCAAACTTTGCGATGAGTTCTTTACCTAAATGACCACGACAGCCTTCAGCAAAAACAGTGTATTTTGCTTTCAACTCCATACCTGGCATAAATGAATCTTTTTGATTACCTTCAGCATCTAAGCCCATATCACCGGTTATTACGCCACCAACACTGCCATCTTCATTGTAAATAACATCTTGAGCAGGGAAACCAGGGAAAATTTCTACACCAAGTTGTTCCGCTTGTTCAGCTAACCAACGACAAACATTGCCCATACTAACAATGTAATTGCCTTCATTATGCATAGTTTTAGGGACACTAAAACCTGGTAATTTAACCGCGCTATCTTCGCCATTAAACAAATAAATATCATCACCCGTAACGGCAGAATTTAACGGTGCACCCTTTTCTTTCCAATCAGGAAATAACTCTGTTAATGCTCGTGGTTCAAAAACTGCACCTGAAAGTATGTGAGCTCCTACTTCAGAGCCTTTTTCTACCACACACACCATTAGTTCTTGTTCTTTTTCTTGTGCTAGCTTCATTAATTGACAAGCAGTTGATAGGCCTGCAGGACCAGCTCCAACAATTACAACGTCAAACTCCATTGATTCGCGTTCCATAACATCTCCCATCACTCAATTCTTTATGAAAAATTCAAACATGCGTTTGATTTTCAAACACCTGTTTGATAACATCCAACATTATAGATATTTTCGAAGTAAATACTATCCTGTATTGCATTATTTACCGATAATATTTGTTTAAGCGCAATTTGATTGACGATATCGACAGAAGACGTTGACGTAAACGTAATCTACAAGTAGTCTTTCAAACCATAATTATAGCGCTAAGCTGAATTTCATTTAGTTTAGCCAATATTACCAACAACAAGCACCCTCAGAGGCAACGATGAAAGTATTAGTACCCATCAAACGCGTTATTGATTATAACGTAAAAGTACGTGTTAAAGCAGACAGCTCGAATGTCGATCTTGCTAATGTAAAAATGGCAATTAATCCATTTTGTGAAATCGCAGTAGAAGAAGCGGTTCGATTAAAAGAAGCTGGCACAGCAACAGAAGTTATCGCCGTATCTATTGGTGATAAGTCATGCCAAGAACAACTACGTACTGCACTTGCATTAGGTGCTGATCGTGCAATCCAGATCGATACCGATCAAAACTTAGATTCATTGCACGTCGCAAAATTATTACAGAAAGTTGTTGAAGAAGAACAGCCACAGCTAGTCATTCTTGGTAAGCAATCAATTGACAGCGACAATAACCAAACAGGCCAAATGCTTGCTGCGCTTACTGGTATGGCGCAAGGCACATTCGCTTCAGCAGTTAATATTGATGGCGAGAAAGTAAACGTAACACGTGAAGTTGACGGTGGCTTACAAACAGTTGCACTAAACTTGCCTGCTATTGTTACTACTGACTTACGCTTGAATGAGCCTCGTTATGCTTCATTACCTAATATTATGAAAGCAAAGCGTAAACCACTAGCCGTAAAACCAGCAGCTGACTTCGGTATTGATTTAGCAGCACGCACTACGCTACTTAAAGTAACACCACCAGCAGAGCGTCAAGCAGGTATTGTTGTTGAAAGTATTGATGAATTAGTAGAAAAATTAAAAAATGAAGCGAAGGTGATCTCATGAGCGTATTAGTATTTGCCGAACACGATAATAGCCAATTAAAAGCTGATACCTTAAAAACAGTTGCCGCAGCTCAAGCAATGGGTGGAGATATCCATCTATTGGTTGCTGGCCATAACTGTCAAGCAGTTGTTGATGCCGCCAGTAAAGTTAACGGTGTAACCAAAGTATTAGTTGCTGATAATGCAGCTTATGAACATCAGTTAGCGGAAAATGTTTCACTATTAGTAACAGAGCTTGCAGCAGACTACGATCATATTGTTGCGACAGCGTTAACTACCGGCAAAAACTTTATGCCACGTGTTGCTGCGTTATTAGATGTTGCACAAATTTCTGACATTATTGCGGTAGAAAGCAGTGACACTTTTGTTCGTCCAATTTATGCAGGTAATGCAATTGCAACTGTGCAAAGTTTAGATAGTAAAAAAGTTATTACAGTACGCCCTACCGGCTTTGATGCTGTAGCAACTGACGGCAATGCAGAAGTTGTAGCGCTAGATAAAGTAACTGATGCTGGTACTTCTAGCCATGTAAGCGATGAGTTATCAGAGTCTGAAAGACCAGACCTTGGCGCTGCAGGTGTTGTAATTTCAGGTGGCCGCGGCATGCAAAATGGCGACAACTTCAAACTTCTTGAAGGTATCGCAGACAAGCTAGGTGCTGCAATAGGCGCGTCACGTGCTGCTGTTGATGCTGGTTTTGTACCTAATGATATGCAAGTTGGTCAAACTGGTAAAATTGTTGCGCCAGATTTGTACATTGCTGTAGGTATTTCAGGTGCGATTCAACATTTAGCTGGTATGAAAGATTCTAAAATCATTGTTGCTATCAACAAAGATGCCGAAGCGCCAATTTTCCAAGTAGCTGACTACGGTTTAGTTGCGGATTTATTCGATGCATTGCCTGAGCTAGAAAGTAAGCTTTAAGCAAATATCCTCACCGTAAAAATCATGTATAATAAAACCACTCTTGTAGTGGTTTTATTTTATCTGAAATACAGTAATCAACATGACAAAAACATTTTCTAATTTAAGCGATCTCGCCAGTGCCTTTGGCAAAACTATTGAAAAAGATGATAACGCAGCAGTTAGTGACGACTCGCTTGTTTATTCAACCTCTCAAGGAAGAATTAAACAAACGACAACAAAAACGGTAACTGCATCAGACGGTTTCGCGAAAGTTCGCCGTGAAACTAAAGGCAGAAAAGGTAAAGGTGTTGTTACTATCACGGGCTTAGGCTTAGATGAAAAAGCACTGAAAGATCTTGCTAAGAAACTAAAGAAAACTTGTGGAAGTGGTGGTAGTGTCGTCGGAGAAACTATCGAAATACAAGGCGACAAACGAGATGAGATTAAAGCCGTGCTTGAGAAAAACGGCTTTAAAGTTAAGTTTATTGGAGGTTAAGGCCAAATTTCCCATTCATTAAGGTATTGAGAATTACTATGAATCCAAGTGAATTATCGCTACTTGTTGCTGAGCCTTCAGATTTACAACGAAAAATTATCATTAAAGAACTAAAGCAACAAGGTGTAACACAGGTATCAGAAGCAAAAACTATTAATGAAGCTTATGCCAGTGTTGAAAAGCATCATCGCGATTTGATTACCAGTGCAATGTATTATGAAGACGGCACCGCACTTGAGTTGCTTCATAAAGTGAGGCAAAACTCTGAAATTTCTGACACGCCATTTATGTTAGTGACCAGTGAGCATCGTCGTGCAACACTTGAAGAGTTTAAACAATCAGGAGTTATTGCATTATTGCCAAAGCCGTTTACTCCAGATCATCTCGCCACTGCGATAAACACCACAATTGATTTACTTTCTACAGACGAATTAGAGCTTGAATACTTTGATGTGCACGAAGTTAGAGTGCTATTAGTTGACGATAGTAAGCTAGCACGTAACCATATTAAGCGTGTATTGAATAACTTAGGCTTGTCAAAAATTTCAGAAGCTGCTGACGGCAGTGAAGCAATAACTTTATTAAAAAATAACATGTTCGACTTAGTCGTAACAGATTACAACATGCCTGAAGTCGATGGCAGAGAGCTCACTCGTTATATTCGTAACGAAAGTGAGCAATCACATTTACCAATATTAATGGTAACGAGTGAAAGCAATGACACGCATTTATCAAACATTCTTACTGAAGGCGTTACCGCAATGTGTGATAAACCATTTGAGCCTCAAAATGTAAAAAAAATCCTCTATAAAATTTTAGAAGATTAATGTCAATTTAAGGGGCAGTTTGCGCTAACACAGTTATACATTACAACTTAAGCTCAAACTGTCTTAATTTCATCGCAATTTTGTTATGTGATACTTTTAAACGTTCTGCAAGTTTTCTGGTTGTCGGATAATGAGAGTACAAATCAGAAATTAACTTTTTTTCAAACTGTGCTTGCGCACTGGCCCAATCTTCAACTTCGTTCCCGTCAATAATATCACTATCATCTTCAATCTGTTTAAACTGGGCAAGCGCTACAGTTATACCTTTAGAGGTGATGTCGCCATTTTCACTGAGCGCAACGGCTCGAAATAGAACATTTTGTAGCTCTCGAATATTACCCGGCCAAATATAAGAGCTCAGTAATTGCATCGCCCCGGCTTCTATATTAGGTCTTCTCTGGTTCATTTGATCAGCAGCCATGATAACAAAATGATTAACTAGCAAGTTAATATCTTCAGCACGATCTCGCAATGGTGGTGACGTTAAATTAAGTACATTAAGACGATAAAATAAATCTTCTCTAAACTGTTGTGTTGCAATCATATTCAGTAAGTTTTGGTGAGTTGCGCTAACAATTCTTACATTGGCATTTAACTCTTTCGTTCCTCCCAATCTACGATAAGTAAAGTCTTGCAAAAACCTCAATAACTTAGCTTGTAAATAGGGTGACATTTCAGCAATTTCATCTAAGAATACGGTACCACCTTCTGCTAATTCAAATAACCCTGGTTTCCCACCCTTTTGCGCTCCCGTGAAGGCTCCGGTCGCATAACCAAATAACTCACTCTCTAACAAATGCTCAGGCAATGCAGCGCAATTAACAGCAAGAAACGGTGCTTTTTTACGATGACTAGCATTGTGTAACGCGCGAGCAATAAGCTCTTTACCAGTGCCAGTTTCACCACTAATTAATACTGGTAAATCTAACTCTGCAAATCGGCTTGTTTGCTCTTTAAGCATTTGGATCCCGGCAGAGCTGCCAATAATATGATCTATTGCATGTTCTTCACGAGTTTGTAAAATTGCTATTTGCCTACCAAGCTGACTTATTGACTTTATTGAAATCACAGCACCAGAACTATTATCTTGCTCAGTTATCGGAGTGATTTCCGCAATATAGCTTTGCCCTGCAATTTCAATACTTTGAGAACTAACTCGATCAAGTAATGGTAGCTCAGCTTCAAGCTCCAATAATTCGGTTATCTCGCGCCCTTCTAGCTTTGTAGTACTATTGAATTTATATTGTTGTCTTAGTAGATTTTCTCCAGATTTATTGAGTGCTATTACACAGCCTTTTTCATCAATATCAATAATTGCATCGGGTAAGCGATTCAGTAGTGCTTTTAAATGACGTTCACGGCTTTCAGCAGGCAGAAAATCCACTACTTTGCAGCTATTAACTCCGGAAATTGTCGTTAGTGCTGCTTCAATGTGGGTAAAAGTAACTTTATTATCACCCAAGTGAGCAAAAATTCGCTGAGATGCTACTTCCATCGCTTTGATATCAACGTTAAGTGCAACCAATACTGTCAGTATTTCTTGGCTAATACCCAACCTATCCTCTGACGAAATTTCAATACGCATTATTAATCTCTAAACAAAACAATATATGTAATAATTATATTACATTGTACCTAAATTATTACAACAATAACTGTACTGATTTGCCTCACTATAAGCGTGCTTTTATCTTACTAAATTCAAAAAATATCACTAAATAAAAATGCTGTAGAATTTTTTGTAATAAATTTATTACAAAAAATTCTACAGCAATTAAAATCAAACCAGTAAACCTTTGTATTATATAGACTTTACCATTTGGCAAAATTATTGCAAAAGAGTAAATAATACTGAAAATCAACTAAATTATGTTTTGACCCACAATAATTACAATGTCAAAAAGATGAAGGAAAATTATGTCTGACAGCAAGCATATAGAAACCCAAGCAATTCACTCTGGTCGTATTAATGATGAACAATTTGGTTCATTAGCAACGCCGTTATACCAAACTTCAACATTTATCTTTGATGATGCACAACAAGGTGCGGATAGATTTGCAGGAGAAGCTGACGGCTACATATATAGTCGTCTAGGAAACCCGACAACCCGACAATTGGAAATGCGTGTTGCTGCGATGGAAGGTATGGAAGATGCTGCGGCAACGGCTACAGGAATGGGCGCGGTTTCTGGAGCATTGCTCGCAAATTTATCTTGCGGTGATCATTTAATTTCTTCTAAAGCTGTCTATGGCTGTTCATTTGCATTAATGAATCACCAACTAACTCGCTGGGGTATTGAGGTTAGCTTCGTTGATATGGCTAATCCAGACGAAATTACAGCTGCGATAAAACCAAATACTAAAGTAATATTTTTAGAAACTCCGGTAAACCCAAATTTGGAAGTTTACGACCTGGCTGCGATTGGCAAAATTGCTCAACAACACAATATCATTTCAATTGTTGATAACACCTTTCTCACACCGGTTTTACAGCAACCGAAAAAATACGGTATCGACATTGTGGTACATAGTGCAACTAAGTACCTTAATGGTCATGGTGATGTTGTCGCAGGCATAATTTGCGGCAGTAGCGAAATGATCATGAATATTAAAATGACCGTACTGAAAGACATTGGCGCAACAATCAGTCCACATGATGCTTGGCTGATTATGCGAGGCCTTAAAACGTTACCTATACGTATGGAGCGTCATTGTAGTAATGCACAAAAATTAGCAGAGTTTCTAGAAAATCATCAAAAAGTTTCACATGTTTACTATCCTGGATTGAAGAGTCATTCAGGTAACAGGTTTGTTGGTGAGCAAATGAAAGCTGCGGGAGGCGTTATTGCCTTTGAAATTGAAAGTGATCTTACTGGTGGTAGTGACTTCATAAATCGTATGAAGCTATTCTCTATTGCAGTGAGTTTAGGTGATGCGGAATCACTTATTCAGCACCCTGCGTCAATGACTCATTCACCGTATACACAAGAAGAGCGATTAGCAGCTGGCATTAGCGACAGCTTAATTAGAATATCTGTTGGCCTTGAAAATGTTGATGACTTAATAACAGATTTAGAACAGTCACTATCATTAATTAAACCAGCAAATATCGATAGGAATGTAGCTTAGTTACTATTAGCCTAAACTCTAAAGATAGCCCATTACTTAAATTTTAATGGGCTGTTTGATGGAAATATACGACTAATTTTGATTATTTAAGATTGCGTCTATTTGGGGCAGTAAACGTGCTTTTAAAGCAGTTAATTCTTCATCTGAATAAGGTGTCAGCTCTTGTTGCCCCCAAATAGGCTTTGGCCAACAAGGATCGGTTTTATAACGAACAATATGATGTAAATGTAATTGTGGTACTACATTTCCTAATGCTGCTACATTCATTTTATCGCCTTTAAACTCTTGCATCAGTACTTCACTCAACATACTCGATTCATTTAAAAGCTGTTGTTGTTGCTGCCAATCTAATTGATAAATATCCTCAATACCTTCAACTCTCGGCACTAATATAAACCAAGGAAAGGCACTATCGTTACATAATAATAGCTGAGACAGTGGAAGCTCGGCTAATACAAAGCAATCATTTTTCAATTGTGGATGCAAAACAAATTCATTACTCATCTTCTTCCCTTAAGTTTATCAATTAACGCTTATTACGACGACCTCTACCTCGAGCGAGCTTTTTAGCTTCTCTAGCGGCAATTTTATCGGCTTCAACTTTTGCAAAGTGACTCACTTCCTCTATCACCATTTCTGGTGTTTCAAACGTGATACCGCCAAGAGTTTTATCCCTTATTTCATTAATTAATATTTCGGAAGCCTTATGAAAGTCTATTCTACCGCCACTTCTAACACAACCACGCTTCTTGCCGATGGCCTCAATTAACTCAACCTCTTGTTCTGGCAGTTCATCCAATTTATAGCGTTCCAGTAAACGCTCAGGATATGCATTCAATAAATATTCTGCAGCAAAACAGGCAATTTCTTCATGATCAAAGGCCGTATCTTTAACTGCACTAGTTACAGCTAAGCGATATCCGCTATTTTCATTGACTATCTTAGGCCAAAGCATACCTGGCGTGTCATATAAATATAAGCCGCCGTCTAAACGAATACGTTGCTGACCCTTTGTTACCGCTGGCTCGTTCCCAACTTTTGCTTTTGCTTTACCCACCAAAGTATTTAATAAAGTTGATTTTCCAACATTAGGAATTCCCATAATAACAGCGTTAATTTGTTTACCAGCCTCATCTTTATTAGGGGCTAGCTTACGAATTAAATTAGGAATTGTTTTTGCGACAGATGGTGACTCTGTAGTTAAAGCAATAGCTTTTACATTGTGCTGAGACTCTAAATAGCTCAACCATAACTCCGTAATGTTAGGATCCGCTAAATCTGATTTATTAAGAATTTTAATTAAGGGCTTGTCGCCACGGATCTCAGTGATCATTGGATTCTCGCTACTAAAAGGTAAACGTGCATCACATACCTCTATCACGACATCAATCTGCGGTAATATTTCTTTAATCTCTTTTTGGGCCTTATGCATATGCCCTGGGAACCAATTAATCGCCATAAAAAATCTTTTATCAAATAATTAAGATTTTAACATTGATGAAAATGAAATGCTGCTGAAAACATATTTTAAAGTACTTTTGAGAGATGTAATTGACTAGAGTATTTAATAAAATAAATTTTTAATCTATAACAATGGTTAGAGCAATAGGTCTGACTAACAGTTTGAAAAATTAATGCTGTATAAATTTAAACGCCAAACAGCAAGAAGCCCGTCACTTTCGTAACGGGCTTCTTTAATAGGAGCCTAGCAATGTCCTACTCTCACATGGGACCTCCCACACTACCATCGGCGCTACTGCATTTCACTTCTGAGTTCGGCATGGGATCAGGTGGGTCTACAGCGCTATTGTCGCTAGACAAAAAAAGTACAATCTTAGAAAGCAACGTGCACGGATGCACTAATGTCGATAATGTTCATAGATGAACGTTTTTATCGACGATATAAATACCTTTATTTCTTATTCAATTCACTGTGTGCGTGAAGTATTCTGTCAAACTTACCTACAATCTTTAAAACCACTTGGGTGTTGTATGGTTAAGCCTCACGGGTAATTAGTATTGGTTAGCTCAATGCCTCGCAGCACTTCCACACCCAACCTATCAACGTTGTAGTCTCCAACGACCCTTTAGGGAGCTTAAAGCTCCAGTGAGAACTCATCTCAAAGCCTGCTTCCCGCTTAGATGCTTTCAGCGGTTATCAGTTCCGAACGTAGCTACCGGGCAATGCTATTGGCATAACAACCCGAACACCAGCGGTTCGTCCACTCCGGTCCTCTCGTACTAGGAGCAGCCCTCTTCAATTCTCAAACGCCCACGGCAGATAGGGACCGAACTGTCTCACGACGTTCTAAACCCAGCTCG